>ERZ1036420.19-NODE-19-length-287807-cov-7.504570_pt1 | contig 287807 bp, 270 predicted proteins | sample MGYA00514220_ERZ1036420 | MGnify/ENA primary metagenome ERZ1036420 (study PRJEB33795, sample SAMN09464938) | human gut metagenome | host: Homo sapiens | place: USA: Stanford, California | collected 2016-10 | study: EMG produced TPA metagenomics assembly of the...
CGATGCATGGAGCGGACCAGTACTAATCGGTCGAGGACTTAACCAAGTAAAGCGCAAACTGGTGCTAAGCCAGCGCGCGCGTTTCGATGAAATGCGTTAAGTTCCGGCAATGCAAACCAACAACAATGATAGCCAGTTTTGAGAGCGCAAAGTTCTCATAAGTGTGGTGGCGATAGCAAGAAGGATACACCTGTTCCCATGCCGAACACAGAAGTTAAGCTTCTTCACGCCGAGAGTAGTTGGTGGGAAACTGCCTGCGAGGGTAGGAAGCTGCCACGCAAAGATAAGATCCGGTCATTGACCGGATCTTTTTTCGTAACTAATAATTCAATGCGACGGATTTGATGAAAGCGTTGAAGAACGCTTGAAAACACTCATTAATGAGTGCTAAATTGCAAGAGCAGGTATAGAAACGAGGTCCGGATAATGCCAACAAATGCGACAAAGACAACACTAAAATCTTTGACAGCCAGAGGCACTGTTGTTGTTGATTTTTGGGCGCCGTGGTGTGGCCCATGTAAAATACTTGAGCCCATATTAACGGCATTGGAGGCGGAGTTATCAGGCCTAACCATTGTCAGATACAATGTTGAAAAAGATCCTTCCTTACCGCAGACGATGGGTATTATGTCGGTGCCAACGTTGGTGGTTTATCAAGATGGTCATGCCAAGGAAAAAGTGACCGGTGTCTATGCTAAGGAGAAACTCAAACGTTACTTTGAAAAGAAGCTAGAGGCCGGGCGATGACAAACGTGATGAAGCAAAGTAAGGTGAATGACCAAAATCAGGTTCTAGCTACATGCTTATTAGCAGGCCGGATTATGATTGAAGGCGGTTCGGAGATGTATCGTGTGGAAGATACGATGCGGCGAATTGCCGTTAATGCGGGACAGCCGGATACCTTGGTTTTTACCACGCCTACCGGAATCTTCGCCAGCATTGAAAACCAACCCTATATTCAAGAGCGCCCGATTAACAAGCGATCAATTGATATGGAGAAGGTCGCCCGCGTTAATCAATTGTCGCGCTCGTTTGCGGCAAAAGAAATTGATTTGGGTGATTTGCATGCGGCTTTGACGCAGTTGGATCAGAATACCCCGTTTTTTCCAATATCATGGCAGATTCTGAGTGCTGCCGTGGTGAGTGTGACGCTAATGATTCTGTTTGCGCAAAAATATGATTGGTTTGATATCCCCTTAGCAGCTGTTGTTGGTGCGATCGGCTTTTGGGTCGATATCAAGGTTAATACGATCACGAATATCCGTTTTATCAGTGAACTTTTAGGTGCCTTGGCTGTCGGATTAACTGCATGGATTGGCGTCAGGCTGGGATGGGGACATAGCCTCGATAACATTATCATTGGTGCCATTATGCCGTTGGTGCCCGGCGTTGCCATTACGAATTCGATTCGTGATATGTTGGCTGGACACTTGTTATCCGGCATGGTAAGAGGAATGGAATCGATTCTCAGTGCTTGTGCCATTGGGGTTGGCATTGCGATTATTTTTCGATTCTTTTAGTAAAGGAGGCAGGCGGTTTGTCATGGATATTCGCGTTACTTATTCAGCTATCTTTTAGTTATTTGGCAACGGTGGCGTTTGCGATTATCATTAATGTCCCGCGAAAGGCGCTTAATCTCGCTGGTTGGTCGGGAATGATGGGTTGGTTGGCATACTGGCTGTTGATGGAAGCAGGAATCGGGCGGATGATGGCGAATCTGACTGGCGCATTTGTCATTGGGTTATGCGGCATTTTTTTTGCCCGCTATAAAAAGATGCCCGTGATTATTTTTAATATCCCGGGATTTGTTCCGCTTGTGCCTGGCGCAATTGCTTATCAGGCAGTGCGTGCAGTCGTGATGGGGCAATTGAATGCCGCCTTGCGTTATGTGAGCCGCGTCATCATGATTGCGGGTGCGATTGCTGTTGGCTTCATGTTGGCGCAACTGCTGTCGGAATTATTATACAGACGCGCTGTTTTGAAACCCAAAAAGTGATACAATACTCATATGCGATGAGTCGAGTAAGCATGTATCAATGCTGAAAGAAGCAGCTGACAGGTTAAGAGCCACCCGCCGGATTTGTGGGGTCAGCGATCTCAAGGTTGTGGAGCCAGCGAGATCCTATCCAAGTTTTTGGATACTGCAAGAGGCAGTCAGATAATTTATCTGGCTGCTTTTTTTAAGTGCTCAACAGGACAGCTTGTTTTTAATTTGTTTTTTAAAAAGTTTTCCCACGAGCAAATCCGTTATTTATTAATAAAATTATCAGAAATAGCGTGCAATTTTCCCGGGTGAAAATCGGCGTGAATATAAATAGATTTTGCTTCATGATACAGACGTAGACGCCTCGACATAAACGACTATCAAAAAGTTTAAAATTTAAGTTGACTTTTTAAGTGAACCAGATTAATATTCTAACCAATCATTAATCTTACTTGAAAGAAGGCGGGTCTATGTCAGTCATGTGTATGTCAGCAGGCACGATGTCTGTTGGGGTTATTAATCATTTAGCCTTGTTGCTGATGTCAGGGACCCGACCGTTTGATCAATAGCGATCAGCGTATCGAGCCCCGTCTTCGCATTGGCAATGGGGCGCTGATACAGGCACCCATTCGTTGGAATGGGTGCTTTTTTTCTTCGAGATTAATGACAATTCGCGGATAGACGCAAAGGGGGAACCAAAATGGCGAAAAAGTTTCTAAAGACGATTATCAGCACAGGGATGATTGCGGCATCAGTATTGGCCTTATCAGGATGTGCGACCAAAAGTGCTGCGAATAAGGGTAACACGGCGGGCAGCACCATTAAGATTGGGGTCAATATGGAATTATCCGGGGCTGTAGCTGGCTATGGCGAACAGGAAAAGCAAGGCGTTGAGTTGGCGGTCAAACAGATTAATGCAGCAGGTGGCATTAAGGTTGGCAACAGCAAGAAGAAGATCACGGCGATTTATCGTGATAACAAGTCCTCAACCAGCGGAGCCGCATCCGTTGCTGCTCAGTTGGCTAATAGTGATAAGGCGGTCGCAATCGTAGGGCCGGCAACCACTAACGACGGCACGGCATCCATCCCGAATGTAACAAAGGCTGGGGTGCCAATGGTTGGACCAAGCGCGACGGATCCAAACTTTACCTTGCAAAAAAATGGCAGCGTTCAAAAGTATGTTTTCCGCGCTTGCTTCACCGATGCCTTCCAGGGTGAAAAAGCAGCAGTCTTTGCTAACGATACCTTGAAAGCTAAAAACATTGCAATCATCGCTGATAACTCGACTGATTACGGAACCGGTTTGGCAAAAGCATTCAAAAAGAAGTTCGCCGGCAAAGTGGTCGCGACCGAGTATTATCAATCCGGCGATAAAGACTTTAACGCGATGCTGACGAATATCAAAAATAAAAAAATTGATGCCATTTACGCACCTGGCTATTATTCAGAGCTTGGCCTTGTGATCAAACAAGCGCGGCAGGCAGGCATTAAGGTGCCAATTATTGGTGCCGATGGGATGGCTGATCCAAAACTTGCCAAGATTGCCGGAGCCGAAAATGCAACTGATATTTATTACACCACGCCATTTTCAACGTTGAGTGCAAATCGCAGCAGCTTGGTTAAGAACTTCCTGGCTAACTACAAGAAGCAATACAACGCAAATGCCCCGACGTTCTCGGCACTGGCTTATGATTCGGTTTACATGATCAAGCAAGCGATTGAAGATCAAAAGTCTGCTGATTCGGCTAGCATCGCAAAGGGCCTAGCTAAGATCAAGAATATGCCCGGCGTTACCGGTACGACGACTATTGACAGCAAGCATAATCCGGAAAAGCCGATCGCGGTTGAAGAATTGACACAAGGCAAAATCACAAAGGCGTATACGGTTAAATAATGCGCCTGTTGGAATTGCAAAAGGGGGTTACATCGCTTGCAGACCATGATGCAACAAATTATCAATGGACTTTCACTCGGCAGTATTTATGCCTTGCTTGCACTGGGCTACACCATGGTCTATGGGATCATCAAGTTGATCAACTTCGCACATGGTGATATCTACATGCTCGGTGCTTTCTGGGGCTATTACGCGATTAATTATCTCCACTTTGGGTTTGTGACGGCGCTATTGTCAGCCATGTTGATGGCCAGTCTTTCAGGGGTATTAATCGAATATCTGGCTTATCGCCCGTTACGTAACTCGCCGCGAATTGCCGCGTTGATTACGGCCATTGGGGTTTCCTTTTTCCTTGAAAATGGGATGTCGTTTTTGTTTGGCGCGAATGCTCGTAACTTTCCACAAGTCATCGCGACCAAAACGTATCATCTCGGCGGGGTGGATATTTCAAACGTCCAGTTGTTGATTTTATTCACTTCGCTGGTTTTGATGATACTGCTTCAATTTATCATCAAAAAGACAACGATGGGAAAGGCGATGCGTGCGGTTGCGGTTGATCCGCAGGCGGCTCAGTTAGTCGGCATTAATCCGGATCACGTCATTTCCTTTACTTTCGCGTTGGGATCGGCATTGGCCGGGGCGGCTGGTGTCATGATCGGGCTGTATTACAACTCAATTGATCCTTTGATGGGTATGGTACCAGGCATCAAGGCCTTCGTTGCGGCGGTTGTCGGCGGTATTGGCTCGATTCCGGGAGCGGCCATCGGTGGTTTCTTGATTGGTCTGCTTGAAACCGGTGTCCAGGCAATTGGCTTGTCCGCTTACAAGGATGCGGCCGTTTATCTGGTTCTGATTTTAGTCCTCGTCGTCTTACCAGCCGGGTTGTTTGGCAAACGTCAACGAGAGAAGGTGTGAGCTGATGCTTAAAAACTTACGCAGCAAATTAATCTGGTTGGCGATCATGGTGGCTGGCTTTGTCTTGATCGATATTGGCGAGTTTACCGGAATCGTCAACAGTTTCATTGAAAATGCGCTCGTCACGATCGGTATCAACATTATTTTGGCAGTTGGCTTAAACCTCATTATCGGCTTTTCCGGTCAGTTTTCATTGGGTCACGCCGGGTTTATGGCAATCGGAGCGTATGCGACTGCTATTGTCACGCAAAATATGGCGACCCCGCTTGGCTTTTACCTTGCCATGCTACTGGGGATGGTGATTGCCGTGATTGCCGCGTTAATTGTCGGCATTCCGACCCTGCGCTTGCGTGGTGACTATCTGGCTATTGCAACGATGGGGGCAGCTGAGATTATTCGCGTTATTATCAATAATCTGAAAATCACCAATGGGCCAGCAGGCATGTTCAATATTCCGCCGCTTGCGTCTTGGCCCACAGTATACGTGTTGATGTGTGTTACCACCGTGGTCATTGTCAACTTTGTGCATAGTCGCTCAGGACGTGCGATCATGGCGATTCGCGATGATGATATTGCCGCAGAATCGATCGGGATCAACCCGACCAAATGGAAGTTGGCCGCGTTTGTGTTAGGTGCCGCAACAGCTGCCATTGGCGGATCCTTACATGCTAGTTATTTGCAGACCATTGCACCGGGCGACTTTGGCATTATGAATTCTATTTCACTCTTGATTATTGTCGTGCTAGGCGGTGTCGGTAGTATGACTGGGACGTTTGTGGCGGCAATTGTTCTAGGCGTGATCGACACGGTTTTGCAGAACTTCGGGACGTTGCGCATGGTCATCTACGCGTTGGCTTTGATTTTGTTGATGGTCTTTAAGCCGTCCGGACTACTGGGGCATTATGAGCTTTCTTTTAGCCGCAAACGGCGCGCGCGAAAGGAGGCGGCGTCATGACCAAGCAATTGGTAGTCGAGCATGTTAGCAAAGTCTTTGGTGGACTTAAAGCAGTAGCAGATGTCAGTTTAACCATTGATCAAGGTTCCTTGATTGCGTTGATTGGGCCAAACGGTGCCGGGAAAACCACACTGTTCAACATGCTGACCGGCGAATCCGGACCGACAACCGGTAAAATCACACTTAACACAGCAACCGGTGCCGTCGATATTACCAAAAAGAAGGCTTTTCAGGTGGCTAAACTAGGCGTTGCCCGGACTTTTCAGAATATTCGACTGTTTGGGGCGATGTCGGTTAAGGAAAACGTCTTGGTGGCTAGAACCCACCTGTATCACGAAAGTTTTCTGGGAACGGTTTTGCGCTTACCGCAGTTTTATCAAAAAGAGCGGGCAGTCGGAATGGCGGCTGATGAATTGCTCACATTTTTCGAACTCAATGATGTGGCTGATGAACCGACTGCCAGCCTGCCATATGGGACGCAGCGGCGGGTGGAAATTGTGCGTGCCGTTGCTACTAAGCCGCAACTACTTTTTCTAGATGAACCGGCCGCGGGGATGAATCCTGAAGAAACGGCTGATCTAAGCCGCCTGATTGCCCGGGTGCGGGAACATTTTGGCATCACGGTGGTTTTGATTGAACACGATATGTCACTGGTCATGAATCTGGCAGAGTATATCTATGTTCTTGATCATGGAGCGATGATTGCTGAAGGTACGCCGCAAGCGATTCAGCGCGATCCGCGGGTTATCAGTGCGTATCTGGGAGGTGAGGTGCATGCTTGATGTCAAAGACCTAGTCGTCAATTATGGCGGCATTCAGGCAGTTAAAGGGGTCAGCTTTCGCGTGCAAACCGGCGAAATTGTGGCCTTGATTGGGGCGAACGGGGCCGGGAAGAGTACGATTCTAAAAACAATTTCCGGATTGTTACGGCCGCGTTCCGGCACCATCCTCTATGAAGACAAGAATATCGTGGGGATGGCAGCAGCCAAAATCGTGAAAATGGGCATCTCGCAAGTACCAGAAGGACGCCACATTTTTGCCGGGTTGACGGTGAGTGAGAACTTGCAGATGGGGGCATTCGGACTAAAGGACAAACAAGTCGCCAGTGATCAACTGGCGGTCGTCTATGATCGGTTCCCGGTTTTAAAAGAACGTCGCAATCAAGACGCGGCGACCCTTTCCGGTGGGGAACAGCAGATGTTGGCGATGGGCAGAGCGTTGATGGCCCGGCCAAAATTACTCTTACTCGATGAACCTTCAATGGGCTTGTCACCGATCTTTATTCAGGAAATTTTTGATATTATTACCAAGATTAAAAGCCAGGGGACGACCATTTTGTTAATTGAGCAAAATGCTAAACAAGCACTGGCCGTGGCTGACCGCGGGTATGTTTTAGCAAGCGGCACGGTGAAGTTAACCGGCACCGGGGCCGATTTGCTGGCAGATCCGGCAGTTCAGGCGACCTATCTGGGAGCGCAACCGGCGACCTGAGGCAGATAAGATGTTATTTTGCAGACGAGCAGCGATTGGAGCTGCTCGTCTTTTTTATAAAAAAATTGTATCGATTGGTGTACGCGTGTAGCATGATATCGGCAGAGCAAAGACATCAACACCATCGCATCTGCTTTGGTACCCTTGAAAGGGAGGATAAGGACTTGAACTTAATCGCGCACCAACAGTGGCTGGTGGACTTTTACGAAAAGCGCCACTGGTATCAATATTCACCGTTCATTCGGCTCAACTTTCTCACGGAGGAAACCGGCGAATTATCGCGGGCGATACGAGCCATTGAAATTGGCCGTGATCATCCGGGCGAGCCGGTTCAAAACGAAGCAGACCTCGAGGCTAACTTGAAAGAAGAACTAGCAGACGTGTTGGATCAGGTTTTAATCTTAAGCGCTAAATTTAAGATCGATCCCAATGATTTGTTGGCGCAAAGTGAACATAAATTGAAGGCGCGTTTTAAGCAAGATGTTTGAGCCAATGTGATTGCGTCAATGAGCGGTGGTCACTTGGATTGTCTGAAAAGTGTCCATAGAAAAACGGTTCTGGCAAACTGATGCCGGAACCGTTTTTGCTGGGAGCCTGTTAGGGGTGATTATTGATTTTGCCCCCCATCGCCCGGTGCTGGACCAACACCGCGGCCGCTACCGCCTGTTCCCGGACGAACGCCTTGTTGATTTGGTGTTGCAACCATGTATTGACTAATCAGACTAACAATCTGTCGGTTTTGCGGCAAGGCGCTATGGTTGGCATCGTCGCCTGAGACGGTAATCTGGGTATAATGGGCAACCTGATTTTGGAAAATATACTTACCGGCTTCGACACTTTCGATCGGCACCGTGCCATCGCCATCCAACGTTTCGGTTCCGGCAATCGAGTAAACGGTTAGACTGCTCGGAAGTTTGTTGCGACTGGTTATAAAGTCATTGAGCATCTGTGTCCGGTTATCCGGATTACTTTCTTCGAGGTTATACGGAGTGCCAATGGTCATTAGCCGAGTCATTTGAACATCTGAATCGTTGTAATATTTTTCTAGAAAAAGCGTGAAAATGAGTCCGCCATTACTGTGGCCGATACCGCGGAACCGATTGAAATTGTATGTCTTGGCCAGCTGCTTAAACGCGATATTGAACCATTCGGCCTGCTTCTTAATATTGTTGTAACCATCTTTATTATTTTCAAATGCCACAACGATATAAGGTTCGGTATCACGGGCTGCGATTTTGCCACTATAGGTCATGGTGCCATTTGTCTTCACCGTGATCTTTAAAAGACTATGACCGGTTGTTTGCGCATTGAGTTGCGTGATTAACGTGTTAAAACGGTCTTCGGTGGCCGAACTCCCCGGAATTAAGATAATTGGCTGCATTCGGGAATTGTGAACTACACGCGCAGATTTAACGTTTTGCGCCATCCACTGAGTTGCGGGAAACACGACAGCACCCATTGCAAGTACGCTGAGAACAAGCAAAAGCCATTTGCGCCAATGTTTAATCATGATGACCACCCACTTTTGCCGATTCAAGATTGATGGTTTCGGCTAACCGGACAAACGGGACATAAATGAAGACTGAAATGACCAGACACAAGACTGCGACTAATAATGCGACAAGATTGCCATTGGTTCCCAGAAACGCGATTAAAGGTCCCGGGGTTGTCGCCGGGACCGTGTAAACAGAAGGCGGCATAAGATGCAGTCTGATGGCAGTCCAGGCAATGGCCATGTTGATCAGCGGGGTGATTAAAAACGGAACCAGCATGATCGGGTTAAGCATCACCGGCCAGCCGATCAGAACCGGTGAGCTGACATTTACCAAACCCGGAAACAACGATAACCCGGCGATGCGACGTGATGCCTTTGACCGGCCGACCCAGAGCGTGGCGATAATCAATGCTAAGGTCATGCCCACACCGCCAAAGCTGGCAAACGGACGATAAATCGTGCCCATCGTGATCGGATTGGGAACGTTAAATAAATCGGCATGTTCCAACGCATAATTCAAATTGGCGGTCGCCGTGGTGCTGCCTGATTGAACCATCAACGGATTAATCGGACCTTCAATCCCGGCCCACCACATCAAAGCATTAATCGTCGTGACAAGTGCAAGTCGCAGTGAAACGTGGGTTAAGTGAGCAGCCGGGAATTGAAAGACCACGTAAAAGAGGCCCACAAACCCTTCTGTTGAAACAAAACCGAGTCCGTAATTAATGACCACGCAGCTAATGAGTATCAGGAGCATCATCCAGGTTCCCCGTAATCCGCGACTGACAAGCCCGGCGATGGTATAGCGATGTGAAGGTTCTTCTAAATCCGCCCGCGTGAAGCGAAAAAGCCAGCCAATCAGTAACCCGAAGATAATCGCAATGAACAAGCCGCGATAGCCCAGATTGTTCATTTGAAAAACTGATTGGGCATTCCGGCGCGTTTCAAGATTGAGAATTAAAAAGGCTCCGACGCTTGTGATGGCAGCTAAAGAATCGTCCTTCTTATACGATCGTGCAACATACTTGGCAACAAAAAAGGCAGTCATAACGGCCATTAAGTTAATGGTGACATTTTCGATGGCGATCAGGAGTGTGCGCATCTGGGTATAAAAAGGAATGACCTTGTTGAGATTATAAATGACGGCAAAAAAACCGTTACGCGAAAAAACACTCAGCTCAAGCATTTGTGCCCATGCGCCGATCACGACGAACGGAAAAATGACAGCAAAAGTTTGTTGAAGGGCACGATAAGTTCGAGTTTGCCGCAGCCGAACACTATTTGCTACGAGCATCGGAAGCAATCTTTTTGTGAGATTGCTCATGACTGCCATCTCCCTTGATTTGTTGAACACCTATTACTGTTATTCTAACAAATATTATTGTAATCGAGTAGTTTTATGACGGACAGGACGGCGAGTTTGGCAAACGAGAAGATGACACATTGACGAACGTGACTCGAGCAATGGCGATGTGGGTTCACTTGTTACTTTTGTTGCAGCGTATGCAAGTGACTCGTTACCATGGTATCCTTAAAGCTGGAAAGCAAAAGACGTTAATTAGAAAGCGCGTTCATAAAGGCAGTATCGCTATTCTTGCGCCACGTGAATACGCGCGTCTAAAGCATGATGGAGGCATAAAAATGGATAAGCCATTGGCAAAGTATATTGATCACACGTTATTAAAGCCAGACGCAACGCAAGCCCAGATTGATGTGATTTTGGATCAGGCGAAGCAATATGATTTTGCTTCAGTGTGCATTAATCCTTATTGGGTTGTGCGGGCAGCAGCCAGTCTACGCGACACCGATGTTAATGTTTGCACGGTTATTGGTTTCCCACTTGGCGCTAACACGACACAGACCAAAGTATTTGAAGCCGGTCAAGCAGTTGACGAAGGTGCTAAGGAAGTCGATATGGTTTTAAATATCGGTGAACTGAAAGCTGGTCATGATGATCATGTTCGCGCGGATATTCAAGCAGTTGCCGACATCACGCATGCAAAAGGCGGCATTCTTAAGGTCATCATTGAAGCAGTTCTATTAACTGATGATGAAAAAGTGACGGCATGCAAACTCGCAGCTGCAGCCGGCGCTGATTTCGTTAAAACGTCAACCGGGTTTGCTGCAGGGGGTGCGACGGTTCATGATGTCAAACTCATGCGGCAGACAGTCGGTGATCAATTAGGTGTCAAAGCGGCCGGTGGTATCCACACCTATGCTGAAGCCAAAGCGCTCATTGAAGCCGGCGCCGATCGTTTGAGTGCCAGTGCCGGCGTGCAGATTTTAAAGGAAGCAGGGGAAGCTTAAGATGGCTTTTGATCGAATCATTACCATTGTCTTAGATTCAATTGGGATTGGCGAAGCACCGGATGCGGCTAAATATCACGATACCGGTGCCGATACGCTTGGTCACATTGGCGATTATTTTGCCGGGAAATTATCGTTGCCTAATTTACAGGCAATCGGTCTGGGCAATATTGACCGCCCTACGCCAATTGCTGGGGTTAAGCCATTAGGGAGTCCGAGTGGCTATTTTGGCAAAATGTCCGAGATTTCAGCAGGTAAAGATAGTATGGACGGTCATTGGGAGATGATGGGTCTGCCGGTGACGGAACCGCTTGGCTATTTTCCTAATGGATTCCCGGAAGACTTGATTAAACAAATTGAAGAATTTTCCGGCCGGCATGTCATCTTAAATAAGCCTTATTCCGGCACCGAGGCGATTAAAGACTATGGTGAAGAGCAGCTGAAAACCGGTGATCTGATTGTTTATACGTCTGGCGATTCGGTCTTGCAGATTGCGGCTCAGACTGATGTTATCCCCTTAGAGGAACTGTATCGGATTTGCCGTTATGTCCGCAGCATCACGATTGACGCCCCATATCGCATCGGCCGGGTGATTGCGCGACCGTACGTGGGAACCGATCCGACAACCTTTACGCGTACCAGTGATCGGCATGATTATACATTGAAACCGGATAAGCCCACTGACTTGGATCGCTTGCAGGGAGCCGGTGTGCCGACATATGGCATTGGCAAGATCAATGATATTTTCTCCGGACAAGGATTGGATGATGGGGTGCACACGGTTAGCAACGTGGATGGGATGAATCAAACGATTGCCGCCGTAAAATCCGATCGCAAAGGCTTTATTTTCACCAATCTCGTGGATTTTGATGCCATGTATGGTCATCGGCGTAATGCTCAAGGCGATGGTGACGCATTAATGACGTTTGACCACCAGTTAGGCGATTTGTTGACGGTGTTGCGGCGTGAGGATTTGCTTATGATTACGGCCGATCATGGTAACGACCCGACATTTCGCGGGACAGATCATACGCGCGAGTTCGTCCCGTTACTAGCATATAGCAAGGCATTAGCCGGCAACGGGGATCTGGGTATCCGTTCGCCTTTTTCCGATTTAGGGGCCACCATTCTCGACAATTTCGAGGTCACCGGGAATCAGGTAGGGCAATCGTTTTTGAGTCTGCTTCGCTAATGAGGCTAGGATCCGGTAGTTGTAGTTGCAATCAATCCGGATGATGACGGGTAGCTATCTGACGGTTGTCACTTGCTTGTCGTTCATTTGTCGACCCGAATCCAACTAAGGGGGAATTTTCATCATGAGTACACATATTGACGCTCCAAAAGGCGCTATTGCAGATGTTGTTTTGTTACCGGGCGATCCATTACGTGCACAATATATTGCCGAACATTTTTTGGAAAAGGCTGTCCGCTACAATACAGTGCGTAATGCCTTTGGTTATACGGGCACCTTTGAAGGGCGACGGATCTCAGTTCAAGCGACGGGGATGGGGATTCCTTCAATTTCAATTTATGTTAATGAACTTATTCAGGATTATGGCGTTAAAACACTGATTCGAGTGGGGACTGCTGGTGGTATGGGTAGCGATGTTAAGGTACGGGATGTCATTCTGGTACAAGGATCATCGACAGACAGCAGCATCGTTTTGAATACGTTTGGGGCGGGGATGTATTTTGCCCCAATAGCCGACTTTCAGCTTTTGCGTGAGGCAGCAAATTTGGCAGACGCTGGGGCATTGCGCTACCATGTGGGTAATGTGCTCGGAGAAGATCGCTTCTACAACGATGAAATGGATCGTCAAAAGCTCATCGATTATGGCGTGTTAGCCACCGAAATGGAGACCCCTGCACTATATCTTCTGGCTGCGAAGTTCCATGCACAGGCGTTATCAATCCTCACCGTCTCAAATCACCTGATCACGGGTGAAGAAACAACGGCTCAAGAGCGTCAGACTAGCTTTAATGACATGATCGGGTTGGCACTGGGCGTCGCTAAAAAGATTCCTGTACGTTAAATAACGTATAAGTTGAAGGCATACCCGTGTAAAATGACGGTTTAAAATTTTCCGGAAATAGCAAATTAATGTGCGAAGAAGTAGGAAACGTGTTATTCTGTATATGGTTTCTTAAGAAAAGGTAAATGCAAATTAAAGTGTAAATTTAGATTCGTGCAATTATTCAGTTTAGAAATGGAGGAGTACATACATGGTAGATTCTAAGAAAGTATTGTCAGTAACGGCAGGCTTCGTTGGTGCTGCCGGTCTGGCGGCTTTAGCAACCGGAGCCAATACCGTTTCTGCATCGACAGGGACGGTCAGTTACAAATCCGGTGCGACCACCGTATGGAATAGTCCATCATGGCACCAAGTCAAACGCTACGTGACTTTTGGCGACACGGTGCAGCTATTAGGTAAAACCGTTGACCAAAATGGTGCTACTTGGTATAAAGTTGGCGACAATCAGTGGATTCCGGAATTGTATTTGAATGTTGCGGGTAAAACGGCCACGGTTGAAACACCGAGTTCGGCAGCAAGTCAAACTGCTGTCAGCCAAGCACCGGCTAGTCAGGCGCCTACAAGCCAAGCACCAGCAACCCAAACACCTGCAGCACCACAAACCGATACCCAAACAGCTAATACACAGCTTTATGTCAAGAATATCGGTTCAGCAGTTACCGTATGGACAACCCCGGCGTATACTCATGCGACAGGTCAATATCTAGAAGGCAGCCAGACACTGACGGCTGTTGCCCAGCAGCAAGCAAATGGTGAAACGTGGTATCGGCTTGCCAACGGCGGTTATGTTCCTGCACGGTTTGTTAGCACAACGCCAGTGGCTGTAACACCACAACCTGCAGCGCCACAGTCAAATGAGGCCAGTGTTGCATCAACGAACACCAATGCAGCTAATGATTCTGCCGCTGCTTCTAGTGCAGCCGCATCGCAAGCCGCAGCTTCCAGTGCTGCCGCTTCTACAGCAGCAGCTAATGCAGCAGTAGCATCTGCAAATGCCATTGCATCACAAGCAGCGGCTTCTGAAGCTGCTGCATCTCAAGCGGCTGCATCACAAGCCGCAGCGTCTCAGGCTGCCGCATCACAAGCTGCAGCGTCTCAGGCGGCTGCATCACAAGCCGCCGCTTCACAAGCTGCAGCGTCCCAGGCTGCCGCATCACAAGCAGCTGCAAATGCTGCCCAGCAGGCGCCGGCTAACCAGGCAAATGTTACAACAACACAGGTTAATGCCAATCAAGCTCAACAGCAAACCGCGACGGCTACACCAGCAGTTAACACGTCTAATCAGACGGCGGCCGTAAGTGCTTCAAGACAGGCCAAGATTCAAGCAGTGATTGCCATTGCCGAACAACAAGTTGGTAAGCCATACGTTTGGGGCGGTAAGGGGCCTAACAGCTTTGATTGCTCCGGTTTGATGTATTACGCTTTCCTGAATGGCGCTGGCGTCAACATTGGTGGCTGGACAGTTCCTCAAGAATCTTCAGGGACACAAGTTTCACTGAGTGCTTTGCAACCCGGTGACTTACTCTTCTGGGGTAGTCACGGTTCAACCTATCACGTTGCCCTGTACATCGGTGGCGGCACGATGATTCAGGCGCCACAGCCAGGTGAAAATGTTAAATATACCGCGCTGGCATACTTCATGCCTGACTTTGCGGTTCGCCCGTCACTATAAGCTTAATGATCGAATGAAGAATGCAAGAACATCTCTGAGTCGTTAGAGGTGTTCTTTTTATATTAAAAAACCAGACAGTTCCGCGGCTCTTAGTGGCTGCATGAACTGTCTGGTTTTATATACATGACAAAATATTCGTAAAGCGAGTTAGGCTACCGGTGTTGTCGTTTTCTTTTTAGCCTTGGCAACTGCCGCCATAGCTACGGCGTTTACCCAGTTAATCGGCTGATCGAAGTTAGGTTGGAAGAGCATGTCAACCATCGCAAGTGTTTCGATCGTCATGTGGGTCTGGATCGCTAGCGAAATGACATTAGCGCTTTGGCTGATATCGTGCTTGGAGAAAAAGGCACCTCCTTTAACTTCGTGCGTCTTGGGATCCCATGTCAGGCTGCAGAGCACCGGCGTTGTGGTTAACATGAAATCGGGACGATAATCCTGTTCGATCGTGACACTATCAAGCTCAAGTCCACGTGCGTGAGCGCCTTCCACCGTTAGGCCGCTTGCCGCAATGGCGTGATCAAAAAGTTCAACAGCCGAGCTAGATTGTGTTCCCAGGTATTTTTCCGTGGGGGTCATGATATTTTTACCAACAAGAATGCCCTGACGGACTGCGTTGGTCGCAAGCGGGATGTAGTCATTTTTGCCAGTCGGATTATAGTGGACGGTAGCGGTATCACCAGCAGCGAAAATGTCGGGGTCACTGGTCTGCATATATGCATTTGTTATGACAGCGCCATTAGGCAGGGTGTCCAGATGGTCCTTTAGCAGATCCGTGTTCGGACGGAAGCCGGTACATAAAATTGCAATATCCGCGGTATAGTCGCCTTTATTGGTTGTAACCTTGATACCCTGATCAGCTTGTGCGAACTCGGTAACCATCTCATTGAGTGCCAAGTGAACCCCGTGATCGGTGTAAAGCTTTTCAACGCGATCCGTGATAGTGGCGTCAAAGTTTTTCGCCAAAACCCGTGGAAGTCCATCGATTAACGTGACTTCTTTGTCGGTTAACGCAAATTGTTCGGCTAATTCTGCACCGATGTAGCCTGCACCGATGACAATGGCGCTTTTAATGGACGGGGCCAGATCTTTTAGCGTCTTGGCGTCGGACCAATTTTTGCATAAGTAGACGTTTGAATCGTGAATACCGGGAATATTTGGAATGATTGGCGTCGATCCGGTTGTGTAGACTAATTTGTCATAAGTATCGGTAGTAACGGTTCCGGTTTTTAGATCCTTGACTTCAACTGTTTTAGTTGCTGGATCAATATTGAGCACGTCATGTTCCATTTGCATATTAGCACCGAGTTTAGCGAGTGCTTCGGGACTGGAATAGAACATTTTATCCGGGTCACTGACATGATCACCAACCCACAAAGCAATGCCGCACGAGAGGAAGGACAGGTTGTTATTGCGTTCGTAGACAGTAACCTCTGCATCTGGATGGTCGGTTAGAATCTGCTGGGTTGCAAATGTACCGGCATGGGTAGCACCAATGACAAGAATCTTCATATCGCAATCGCTCCTTTAAACTATTGATAAAAATTTCACAAGTGAATTATAACATAATTGATTGTGTCATGCTATATTGCTTGCGATTTATTTTGTGAAGAAAAAGTTAAGAAACGCTTTCAAAGCATCGAGATCCTGTCATTCCCAATGGCACTTACTAGTTAAGACGATGTTCTTGATAAGGGTAAATTTTTATGAGGGATTTACCCAGTACTGTTTATTTTTGTTTATACAAACAGGCCTTGAATCTTGGCTTGAAGGCGTTCTTGATTTAAAAGTGAAAGAAATTGGAAAAAATTGTTCATTAAGCGTTTACATTGAAGCGGTTACATGGTATAGTCATTTTGTTGAATAAACATGCACATGTGGATCGTTACTATTCAATTAGGCGTAACCACGGTAGTCGAAGATAGGAAAATATCTTCGGCTAACCGTGGTTTTTCTTTGCCCTTTTTCTACGCAGCCATATACGAGCAGCACGCTTTCATTTATCTGGATCGCGACCGGATAAAGTGACATCAAAAATTATCCAGGAAGAAGGTTTAACTATGCAAGTCATTGTTAAACGACTTGAGAAACATCAGGCGTTGTTTGAAAAAATCTCGCGTAATATTTACCTGATGGCCATTAAAGATGGTTTTCTGGCAGCAATGCCGATTATTCTGTTCTCCAGTATTTTCATTCTATTATCAAATATTCCGCCACTGATTGGGATTAAGGTTCCAGTTGATCTCAACGCATGGTTCAATAAGATTTATAACTACACAATGGGTTTTGTTGGTTTTTATGTTGCCGGGACGACAGCCAAGGCCTTAACTGGATCGATGAATCAACGAATTAAAGGTGGGCGCTTTCTCAACAATACGTCAACGATGATGGCTTCAATGGTAGGATTCATGCTGTTGGCGATTGGCACCACCAGTAAAGGCAACTTCTTACCAACATTCTTTGGCACACAAGGGATTTTGTCTGCCTTTGTTGCAGCGTTTGTGACTGTTTGGGTCTACAAATTCTGTGTTGAACGTGATTTGACCATCAAGATGCCTAAAGAAGTGCCTGGAGCCATTTCCCAGAACTTCCGTGATATTATTCCGTTCGGTGCTGCAACTTTAATTTTTTCACTCATTGATGTTGCCTCACGTGCGGCGTTGAAAGTGCCATTCAGTGCTATTATTGCGACTGTGCTTGCGCCTGTCTTTAAAGGTGCTGAGACATATCCTGGCATGATGTTTATTTGGTTCTTAATCCCGATGTTCTGGTTCTTGGGCGTACACGGACCATCAGTTGTCAAGCCAGCTCTTGAATCAGCATTGTTTGGGAACACCACCGCCAATTTGGACTTGTTTAAGGCCGGAAACTTTCCATATCATGCACTGACCGAAAATTTTGGTAACTTTGTTGGTGAACTTGGTGGTACCGGGGCGACCTTTATTGTCCCGTTTCTATTCATGTTTTTCATGAAATCAAAACAATTAAAAGCGATTGGTAAAGCATCATTTATCCCCGTTATGTTCGCGGTCAATGAACCACTGCTGTTCGGTGCACCAATCATCTTGAATCCTTACTTCTTAATTCCGTTTGTTTTGGCCCCAGTCGTTAATGTTGTAATTGGGAAGGCGTTTATTGATTTCCATATCATGAGAGGCTTTATGTACTTCATGTCGTGGGCATTGCCTGGGCCGATTGGTGCATTCATCGATACCAATTTCCAGTGGACTTCTTTGCTGCTTATGGCAATTTTGCTAACTGTGGATGCGCTGATCTATATGCCATTTATTAAAGCGTACGATGCTGAACTGCTTGAACAAGAAGCTGCTGTCGATGCCGGCACTGCAACCGCTGCAGCAACTGCTGGTGCAAGTGAAGTTACAGCTGAAGCAGATGCAGCAACGGCACAAGAATTCCCAGAACCGGAAGAGGTAAAGCAGGCTGAAACAGCTAAGCAAGAGGAAGCTAATCAAAATCCAGCTGCAGGAAAGAAACTCGATCATGAGTTGAAAGTATTAGTGCTATGTGCTGGTGGTGGTACAAGCGAACAATTAGCCAATGCCTTGACTGAAGGCGCTAAAGAGTATCATGAACCAATCGTTGCCAGTGCAGGTGCATATGGCTCACATCATGATATTTTGCCAAACTATGATCTGGTTGTTCTGGCACCACAAGTTCGAACCTACTACAGTGACTTAAAGCATGATACGGATCGTTTGGGGATTAAACTTGTTGCAACTAAAGGTCAACAATATATAGCCTTAACGCGTGATCCTGAAAAGGCATTGGATTTTATTGTTGAAAATTATAAGGATGTCGAAAAGAAACCACAAGATAGTTCAGATTCAAAGTAAATATGTTGACTTAATTTAAAATCAAGCGAAAAGAAAGGTAAGGCGGTGTATCGATGTTGCTAAAGGTCAAGCAAGTCTATAACAATAATGCTGTACTTGTAGACGTTGGCAACGGTAAAGAGGCGATTCTTCAGGGGAAAGGAATTGGTTTCAGCAAGCGTAAAGGTGATGACGTTGATCCAAAAGCGAGTTCGGAAATACTTTATCTAAATGATACGCAAGTCAAAAATCACTTTACATCTTTACTCAAAGATGTACCGATTGACATTGTTGTTGCTACATTTGGTGTGATCGGAATGGCAAAAAAGAAGTATCACTATCCGGTTTTGAACTATATTTATGTCACACTTACGGACCACGTCTTTCAGATGTATAAACGATTGACTGCCGGCAAATATCAAGCTAGTCCAGCGCCTGACATCCGTGATCGTTACCCGTTGCCTTACCAGATCGCAGCCGATGCGCGCCGACAGCTTAACCATGATCTTGGCGTTCAGTTTCCTGAAGCCGAAATTAAGAATATTGCCTTACATTTTATTAATGCAAAGGGAGTGGATGGCGAACTGGATCCGACCGTGACCCTGACGGCGCGCGTCAATGCAATCGTGACACAAGTATTTGCTAAATATGGGTTAAATCGCAATTTTGCTAATCAAAATTACTTCGATCGGCTAATGATTCATTTGCAATACCTTGTTGAACGTTTAAATACCAATGAGCAAGACGAGGCTGACCTTGGTCCGGAAATTGGTCAGGACTTCAGGCGCCTTTATCCCAAATCGTTTACGATCGCAACTGAAATTTGTACGGAGCTGGAAAAAGCCTTACAAATTAAGCTCAACGAAAACGAGCATGTGTACTTTATTATCCATATTCAACGGCTCATCCAAGAACCGCAAACACTTCCGCCTGAATATCCATAGCCGTGGGTGGGAGTTTAGAAAGTAATCTTGGCTTAGAGCGATTTAGGCTTAAGAAATCGCTGCTAGCGTAGAGGATTTTCAAACCAAGGGAGGAATTTTGATGGCAACCAAAGAAGAGATTTCAATGACCGGTTTTGCAATTGTTGCTTATGCCGGTGATGCGAAAACCGATTTAATTGAAGCATTGAACGAGGCTCGTAAAGGCAACTTCGAACATGCCCGCTCACTTGTTAAAGAAGCGCGTCAAAGTATCGATGACGCCCATAATGAACAAACCAAACTGCTTAGTAAAGAGGCAGGCGGCGAGAATATGGATGTTACTTTCATCATGGTTCATGGCCAAGATACGCTAATGACCACGATGATGCTGCTAGATACGATTAGTTTCACGATTGATGAGTATGAACGACTGGCGGCAATTGAAAAACAATTAGGCATTGCATTGCCAACAAACGATATCCATTAAAGTATCAAACGAAAGGAGTATCATTGTGACAAGTTTATTGAATCGCGTTCAATCACTGCCTAAAGGTTTTGTTTGGGGTGGAGCGACTGCTGCTTATCAGGTAGAAGGCGCCACCAAGGTAGACAGTAAAGGCAAAACCATGTGGGATGACTATCTGAAAGCTCAAGGCAGATTTTCGCCTGACCCAGCCAGTGATTTTTATCATCTTTATCCAGAAGATATTGAACTCGCCAAGCTCTATGGGTTGAATGCTATTCGGGTTTCGATTGCCTGGACACGGATCTTCCCAGATGGTTACGGTGAACCTAATCAAGCTGGGGTCGCATACTATCATCGTTTGTTTAAGTGCTGCCTTGATAACGGCATTACCCCGTATGTTTCGCTGCATCACTTCGATTCACCTAAAACGCTGTTCGATGATGGGGATTGGCTGAACCGTAAGAATATAGACTATTTTGTCGATTATGTCGATTTTTGCTTTAAAGAATTTCCGGAAGTTAAGAACTGGTTCACCATCAATGAGCTCATCTCGTTAGCCTTTTCGCAATACATTCAAGGCAACTTCCCGCCAAATCATCACTTTGATGTTACCAGTGCTATTCAAGCGCAGCACAACGAACTGTTAGCCCATGCGCGCGTGGTCAACTTGTTTAAGGAAAAAGGCTATCAAGGACGAATCGGATTGATTCATGTGCTGCAGCCGGTATATCCGTACCCGGATACACCAGCTAATGAGCATGCTGCGGCACTTGAAGATGCCTTCATGAATCGGTTCCTGCTGGATGGTACGTTTAAAGGCGAATATACGCCCGAAACGATGGCGTTGATCAATGAATTGCTGAAGGCCAACCATGCCAAGCTTGAAATCGAACCAGGCGATATGGATGTGTTGAAGCAAGCGTCCACGCAAAATGATTACTTTGGCATGAATTACTATCAACCTTCTTTTGTTGCTGCCTACGAAGGTGAAAGCACAAATTCGTTTAATGGTACCGGCGAAAAAGGGACCAGTTCCTTTAAGTTCCAAGGGGTTGGCCAGCACGTCAAAAATCCGGATGTGCCGACGACTGATTGGGACTGGAATATTTATCCGGCTGGCATGTACGACATGCTCAAACGAGTAGCTCGCGAATATCCAAATAGCAAGACGATTTACATTACTGAAAATGGCCTTGGTTATAAGGATAAGTATGAAGGCATTGGCAACCTCATTGAAGATGACAAACGCATCGATTTTATTGATCAACATGTTGCTGCGTTACTAAAAGCCCGCAGTGAAGGCGTTGATGTCCAAGGTTACTTCGTTTGGTCGCTGCAGGATCAATTTTCATGGGCCAATGGGTATAACAAACGATATGGGTTATTCTATGTCAACTTTGAAACCCAAGCGCGCGAAATTAAGAAGAGCGCACTGTGGTTTAGAGAATTAGGTAAAACCTTAAAAAATTAAAGAGACATGCAAAAACAGGCATTCCAAGTTCATCTGGCGTGCCTGTTTTTGTGTTGCTTCAAGTGGTCGCGGTGCTGGCCAGCCACCTGCCAATCATTTCCAAATGATGCATCAATTGGAACTTACGTACAACTCCCAACCCCGGGAAATGATGCTGCGCGGCCGCTGCCATCAAAGCTTTCGTTCCGAGCGTCTGTGCGTCGGGATGGTGTGGTAACCACGCAGCCAGCTGCACCAGAATTTCAAAAAATTTGGCTTGCGGGTTAGTGAAGTCGTCATTGTTGACTGAAACAAAATGGTGCAGGCGCAGGGAACCATCAGCTGCCGGGTAAACAAGGTGGATGGCTAAGGCGCGCTGTGGATAGCCATGCTCGAAATAATCAGCAGTGGCCAGCGGGTAATCCGCAAAGCCGATGCCTGGCAACATCAATGGCGGGTATTGGTAAAACTCATCTTGCAGCAGCCCATAATCAGATGTGTGTGGATAAACGGTGAAGTGATCATTTAAATAAACCGCGTGTGGCAAAGCTAACTGGCGCACCCGAGCTTCATCAGGCACCAAGGCCAGCTGACGGCGCGGCAATAATTTGGCTTGGGCGGCTGTGGTCGCAATAATCAAAGGCGCTGGTTGGGCATCAAAAATCCGCGCCTGCTGAACGGTCCCACTGATGTTCGGTAAATGACGCGGGGTTGCCAATAAGCGATACGTCCCGACTTGCGGGTTTTGAATCACATAAGCGGCATGCTGGGCTCGGCTAAAGGCACGGGTAGCTTTGGAGACGCCGGGGATGTCTTTAACCGGCTCAAGAATTGGCGTGACGGTGGCGGGCAATTGCTGGTGGGTGGCCAATTCCGAGACGGCCGCTAAGTCGAATTGTTTGCCGCGGATAATTGGAAAATAGTTCATGATAACCGAGCCATTTTTAAAGTTGCGAGTTCAGCCGTCAATGCATCGATTTCTTCTTGGAGCGCCGTGATCGTGGTATTGTTGAGTTCATCGACAAACTGGTCATAAAGATTTTTGTCAGGATGATAAATGTCATAATCTGCCGTTCGTTTACGCAGTTCCGTGAACAAGTCCGCGGTCGAAAATTGCCCGAGTCCCTTGACAACCTGCTTGGCTTTGACGACTTCACGGTTGAGACTGGCAATGAAGCGGTCGGTGAGCTGATTTTCTGGTACTTGCAAAGTCTGGCGGCGCGCAGGTTTGGCAATCGTCAACGTTCCCGGCGTCACCACCGGCACGGCACTTGCTTTAATAGCGGCTTTTGAAAATGGCTGGTAGACCAACACGCCAATCCCAGCCGGAATTTCGGCAGATACTGCTTTGTAAAGCCGTTGGGGCAAAACAAAATAGTTATAATGGCCGACAAAACTCAGTTGGGCATGACTATGAAAATCTGCTTTAGTGACTTTTAATTCAAAACACCGCCAAATCGTTTCGGACTGCTGTTTTTGCCGCACGAGGGTATCGACAATACCGAAGTCGTCCGGCATCGTGACTTCTTCGACCGCAGTAGCGCCTTGTGCTTGCCAATAAGCGTAAAGTGTCCTTTCTAAGTCACGCGTGAGTTGGGTTTTCATGATGGGCCTCCCAAAAGTGTGTCAGTAATTGCGCTAATTGCGTGGGATTGTAGCTAATCTGGGCGTGGGTCCAGTGATCAGGAAACAGACGGGCATAACGCGGGGTGATAAAGCGTTCATCAATCAGCAGGATCACGCCGACATCCTTGGCTCCGCGAATCACCCGGCCACCTGCCTGCAAGACATTGTTAAAGCCTGGCAGCTGATAGGCATAGGCAAAGCCCTGACCAGCATTGTGATCAAAATAAGCCCGCAACTGATCGGTTTCCGGATTGATCCCCGGTAAGCCCACTGACACAATCGCCACCCCAATCAATTGCGTCCCTTTGAGGTCAATCCCTTCAGCAAAAATGCCGCCAAGCACAGCAAAACCAATCACCGGCTCACTACCAGCCTTAAAGTGATCAAGAAATGCTTGCCGCTCACTTTCATTCATGGCATTTTCCTGAACACAGGTTTTAAGATCGGGATTTGCTGCAGTAAACGCCTCGTATGCCATTTTCAGATAGGCATAGGATGGAAAAAAGAAAAGATAATGCCCGGCTTCAGCCCTGACCAGCGTGGTGAGACTTGCGATCAGCGGCGGTAAATCCTGCGCGCGGCGGCGGTACGTGGTGTGGACACTCGCATCGACAATGACGGCCTGATTGTCCGGCGTAAACGGTGATGGCAAGGTGTAAGCAAGGCTATGTTCAGCGCCTCCCAGTAACTTTTGGAAATACGGCATCGGGGACAAGGTTGCTGAAAATAAAACCGTGCCTCGGCCTTTTTTCAAGGCATCATCGACAAAATGGGACGGGTCCAGACAGAGCATTTTAATCATAATCGTGTCATGTTCCTTGGCAATCTCGGTTTTGAAGGTATCGTCATAAAAATCACCAATGCGTAAATACTGATTAGCGAGAAAAAACACTGGTAAAACAAGTTCGACAGCAGGCTGCAACGCGGGGGTGGGCGGTTCTGCCAGCCAGTCGTGAACCGTTTCGGTAAACCGCGTTAGCACCTGCGTCAAGTCATCGAGCGGTGCTGCTTGAAAGATCAGTGACTGCCCGTTGAGTAGCTGATCAGCCAAGGTATTCATCGTGGTGACAATTCGCGTCATCGTCCGGCGTACTTTGGTTAATGCGGCTCCTTTGAACGGGGTGAGGGCTTGTTTGAGGTCGATAAAGTCCTGATTGGTCAGACTTGCGGTATACATATCGCGCGCCCGGCTGACAAGGTTGTGCGCTTCATCAACCAAGAAAAACTGACTGTCATCTGCTTCACTAAAGAATCGCTGCAAAAAAACCAAGGGATTGAATAAATAATTATAGTCGCAAATCACCACATCACAAAACAAACTGGCATCTAGCGAAAATTCAAATGGATCCAGTGTGTGTTTGCGAGCATAGGCTTCAATCACAGATCGGGTGAGTCGATCTTCATGTTCCAAAAGATCATGCAGTGCGGGTTTCAGGCGATCATAATAGCCAAGCATATAGGGATTTTGACTAGGGTCATCGGGCTCATCGGCGAAGGTAATCGTGTCTTTAGCCGTTAAGGTGATGCTTTTGGCTCTAAGTCCGGCGTCTGCCATCAGCGCCATTGCCTGTTCCGCCACCCGACGTGTACTTTGCTTGGCTGTCAGATAAAAAGCGCGCTGAATCAACCCACTACCCATGGCTTTAATGGTCGGGAAAAGCGTTGAAATGGTTTTGCCGGTACCGGTGGGCGCCTGCACAAACAAACGCGCGCGGCTGTATATGGCTTTGTAAACAGCGGCAGCGAACTCGTGCTGGCCAGTGCGGTACTGCGGAAACGGAAACTTGAGCGTGGCGATAGAAGCATTTCGCTGTTTAATAATATCGCTGCGCAGTTTTAACCAGGCAGTGAATTCATCAAGTAAATCGGTGAAATCATCGGCTAACTCGGCGGCACTTTTTGTTTCAGTGAAGCGGCTGACTGTGTCGGTACTGGTTTGAACATAAACCAAGGTGATAACGGCATGGTCTTGATGCCGCTGTTGGCAAAGCAGGTGACCATAAATCCGTGCCTGCGCCCAGTAGCGATCCTTCGTGTTTTGCGAACATTCTTCCCATGAACGGGCACTAGTTTTAATTTCTTCAACGGTTAGCGTCTTGTTTTCGGTCCAAACCCCATCGGCACGGCCTTCTAGTTGATAATCCTCGTCATTGACGGTAACGGTGGTTTTTAAATAGACTTCTTTTTCATAATCCGACTTCCGATGCGCTGCTTGAAGTTTGCGGTGAATCTGGCTGCCGATCATGGCGGTGTTATTTGAGTTACTGGTAACCGGATTTAGATCACCGGTACGAACGGTTAACTCGACAAATTCGCGAATCCCGATACGGTTATGAGCCATCAGCGCACCTCCTCGTTGTGTGAGTATGATTAGCTTTTAGTATAGAACATACATTCTGTTTGGGGAAATTGTGGGTGGGATTCCGGTTGTTTCTTTGCTTTTAATAGAATTAGAGGCATAATAGGGGGTGTCAAGACATATGACAAATACGGCGGCTTGCAAACACTGTCGATCGGTAAGCCGCGACATCAAATGAGGGACATATGATGAAAAAGACAAGTTTCTGGCGATTGTTAGGGTTTATGGGCGCGATTTTATTGTTATTGACCGCCTGTGGTAAGCAAGGTTCTGCGGCAAAGTCGTCGTCCAGTGCGCCGGTTAAAATTACATACTGGCATCGGATGACCGGGACTTATGACAAGTCGCTGAATAAGTTGATTACCAAATTCAACAATAGCCAAAAGAAGTACAAGGTGGTTGCGACCTCTCAGGGTTCATACAACGCCTTGCAACAAAAGATCATGGCGGCAGGAAAATCCAAGACGCTGCCAACCATGGCCCAGTCACCGTATACAAATATCGGTGACTATGTGAAGAATCAGTTGTTGTTGCCGTTTGATTCGGAAATGTTAAATGGTTCGAATAAATTAAGCAATCGTCAATTGAAAGATATTTACCCAAGCTTTTTAGCGGCGGGCAAATACGACGGTAAGTACTATGGCTTGCCATTTTCAGTTTCCACTTCGGTACTCTTTTATAACAAGAAGTTGATGTCACAGTATAACATCAGTATGCCAAAGACCTGGGCTGATTTTGCGGCGGATCAGGATAAGCTAAAGGGGACCGATATTAACGCCATCGAGCTGGATCAGAGTTATGATGTGGCCTTGGAAGGGATGGCTTATGGTGCTGGCAGTCAGCTGATCACGCCGAAGTTGAAGGCTAACTTGAATGCACCGAAGACATTAGCCGCGGTGAATCAGATCCTTGATTTGCGCAAGAGTGGTGCGTTAAAGACCGCCGGCGAAGATCAGTACTTCAGTGTGCCGTTTGCAAATGGCAAGGCCGTCTTTGGGATTGGTTCCTCTGCTACGGTTCCGGTGTTGCTTCAACAGGCACCCAAGAGTCTTGATTGGGGTACCGCGGTCATTCCGGAATACGAAGGCAAGCGCAGCAACCCGCTCAACGGGAATTACAATGTGCTCTTCAAAGGCGCCTCTAAAGCGCAACAAGCCGGTGCCTGGGCCTTCCAGAATTTCTTGCTGAAGTCGGAAAATGCCGCACAGTGGGCCAAAGCTTCCGGTTACGTGCCAGTGACTAAGAGTGCGTCTAACAGTGCCACCTTCAAAGCCTATCTGGAAAAGAACACGCAATACAAAGCAGCAGTTTCAGCAGTCTCACAAAGCTTTGCCTCTACTGTTTTTGCCGGTTACACCGACTACCGCAACGATTTGATGAGTACCGTTGACAGTACCTTGACCAAGAATATCAGTGGCGAAACCGCCTTTGATAATCTACAAAAGCAGACCGACAAAATTTTAGAAGAAAATAAATAGTTTTTTAATCAGCCAGTAATACCGCGATGTGTTACTGGCTTTTTGCTGCCATGTCGGTAAACAACCGTCTGTCGCTGCCGATGTCATGATGCGGACATGGCGGAAAACAGTTTACATCATTGAGGTCGGATTTGCGCCGTATTACCTTAGTGGGCTATGATGGTCAAAGCATTGTTATGCATTAAAGGAGACCGATATGGAAATCAATGTACACAAATTTCAGGAAGCTATTTTGGCCGGCACTTTCGAACACACAGCAGTTCACGTCACTGCTGCGGCATTCAAGAAAGACGGCATCGCTGACGCACTGACGAAGGTCTTTGCAGATGTCCGCGCGGCGATTGAGAAGGATCAATTGATTCAGGCGGATTTGGTGGTTGATTTCCCTGAACCGACAACCATTACCGTTGAGACCGGGATCATCAACCTGCCATTTGCGAATGTTAATAAAATCCCTAATTTTCTGGAACCGGATGAAATTGTTCCGGTACGGGTTTATTTAATTGTGGCATCACCTTTTGTCAACGTATCAGGTTTGCGCATTGATGAAGCCGCGACTGCCGCTGATTATTTGCAGGATTTTGACACGATCAATGCCCAAATGACGGCCTCAGTTCAGGAAAAGCTTGAACACATTCAAACCGAAATGGCCAAGCCAAAAGAAACCGTTAAAGAAGTGCCCGCCAATAAGCAAAAGACCACGGCTAAAAAAACCACGCGGCGAGCGACGACCAAGAAGAAAACGACCACGCGGAAAACAACCAAGAAGTCGACTAGTGCAAGTAAGGCGGCGCCCAAACGTACGACGACTAAAAAAACAACGACACGTAAAACTACTAAAAAATAGCCTTTTAGCGAATAGTGATCCTGAGCTTGATGACTAGTTTTTCGTTATTGCTGTCAGAATTAAGTTACTGAAAAAAGGTAGGCCCGTTGCACTTCAAAAGGTGTGACGGGTTTTTCGCGTGCCAAAAACGCATGCAGTGAATGAAACACTATAAGCAAGCAAGACAGGCAAAAACTATCAAGGACATATAAATTAAACAATGGCGCAAAAGTTGCGCTTTTATAAATGCAAAAGGAAACGTTTGCAGAAGCTGAATAGTGGTCTAGACTCGTATAAGTGGAGAGGGGGAACGGCAATTTGAAAGATAAAAAGCTGCTTATTTTAGAATTCCTGTTACAGCATGGCACCGTTCATTACGATCAAATTGCCGCTGCAACCGGACTTTCCGAGCGGACAATTGGCAATTACCTGAATCGGTTAGACGGGGAATTACGACCGTATAATGTCAAACTGGTGCGCAAGCGTAATGTCGGCATACGTTTAGACGGACCGGCCGATCAAAAAGCCCACTTATTGCGGAGCGTTCACGGGCAGGAGGGCTTTGCCTCTCAAAGTGCAAGAGTGCATTATCTGATGATTAAATTATTGCTGACGACGCGACCATGTACACTTAGCAAATTAGCGGATGATTTATTTGTAAGCCGCCGGACGATTGATAACGATTTTAAGGTGGTGAAACAAATATTTGCGCAGAATCAGGTGACGGTTCACACAAGTCGTCGCGGCATTCAGGTGACGGCGTCTGAAGCCAACCGGCGGCATATGTTAGCTAAATTGTTACGGCAATATTGGGGTGAAAGTCTTTATATCGCGAAACAAAAAGACGGAGAAGTCGTTCAGCAAATTCAGTTGCCGCATTATCTGAATCATTTAGTGAACCCGGCAACGACCAAAGCGGTTATGCAAAGCCTTACTGAGTTTTTAAAGCAATCAAGCCTTATCTTTTCCGATTATGCGCTGCAGTCCTTAGCCATTCATCTCATTATCGCCTGTGAACGGCCTAAAAAGGAACAGCCGACCGCGATTCATTTAACGCCGATGCTTCCGGAAACGAAGCAATTGCTGGCCTTAGTCAGTAAGTACGTTCACCAGACGCTAGACGCAGCCAATGCCCAACAGATCAATGCCCATATCGCGGCGCTTGTGGATCGACAAGTGAGCGGGGCACCTGCTGCCAGCATTGAAGATCAGACAACGCCGGAACTTAGAAGACAAATCGCAAGCTGGCTCACCCAAATATCACCGGATAAACGCTTGCTGGAAGACTTAAGCGTCCATCTTAGCGGGGCACTGGTGCGAGTCGCCCATGGTATGTCCATTCCCAATCCCTATACGGAAGAAATAAAGCGGAACTTCCCGATGGCATTTGATGCCGCTGCTCAATTAAGCATGACGGTCGCTAAACATTATCATGTCCAGCTCAATGACGATGAATCAGGCTTTTTGGCGTTACATTTTGAGTCCTTTTTTGAACGGCAACAAGTCGCTGATCGCATTTCGACGGTCGTTGTCTGCTCTAGCGGTGTCGGAACCAGTCGTTTATTAGCGCAACGGCTTGAAGAACGATTTCGCGAGAAGTTAGTGATTACCCGCACCATCGGCTTGGCTGAACTGATGCGTCATGCGATCCCTGAATCACTCATTATTAGCACGGTGCCAATTCAGGGAATGCGGCAGCCGGTCGTCACGGTTAACCCATTGCTGTTGCAGCACGATGTTGAAAAAGTCTCCCAACAAGCTGATCGCTTTTGTTTCGGAACAGAAGGTGATGCCTTTCTCGGTTTGCTTGAGCCGGCTTTGATTGTCCCCAACTTACCGAGTACGGATCGGGAAACGGCTCTAAGTACACTGATCCAGCGGTTAACCCAAGCCGGTGTCTTTGAGGACGCATCCTTACCGCTTAAACTTGCCGAAGATCGTGAAAAGTTGGCGACGACCGCCATGGGCCTAGTTGCGATGCCGCATATCTCCCCCGAAATGGTCAGGCGCCCTGCCATCGCCCTTGGCTTAGCTCCGGATGGTTTGGATTGGGCAGGCCAAAAGGTTAAAGTGATTTTCTTTTTGGCAGTGACCGCAACAGTTCCAGGTGATCAAAGAGGGATTTATCAGGTGATTAATCGCTTAATAGATGATCAACGTTTTTGTGAAGTGTTAGCACAAAGTCAATCAACGACCGAAGCGGTAAAGGCTTTGGCTGAATATATCCATAAGGAGTTAATTGAAGATGAATGAAGTTAATGTACCAACGGATGTTCACACGGATGTGGCAGTGCCATCCGATAAACATGCTGCCTTGGGTACGATTGCAACGATTCTAAGCGCACAACATCCTATTTCTGCTGATGAACTGCGGACGAATCTTATTGCACGTGAGGATGAAAGCACGACCGGATTTGGTAATGGCGTTGCGATTCCGCATGCCAAGGTCAATGGATTAACCGATCCTTTTGTTGGTGTCGTGACATTTAAACAGCCCGTCGATTGGGGTTCACTGGATGGCCAGCCAGTTTCCATTGCCATTGTTCTTGTGATGCCAAATCAAAATGGGGCAGATAAAGTCCACTTAAAAATGCTTTCTAAATTGGCGCGCAAACTGATGGACGATGATTTTATAAAAGCGCTAAAAGCAGCACAACACGATAAGGACCAAATGACCAAAGTGTTGAATGAGGTTCTTTAAACAGAAAGGGGAATTTTAAATGCCAAGTTTTGTTGGTGTTACAAAATGTCCAGTCGGTATTGCCCATACTTATATGGCAGCCGAAAAATTACAAAAGACTGGGCAAAGCGATGGGTACAAAGTCAAGGTTGAGACGCAGGGAGCATCTGGCACGGAAGACACTTTAACTGCTGATGATATTAAAACGGCTGATTTTGTGGTTTTGGCTATTGATGTTGCCATTGACGGCATGGAACGTTTTGTCGGCAAACGCGTGGTCTTTTCTACGACGGCAGAGGCAATTAAAGACCCGCAAAAGTTGATTGACGCAGGGAAACATGCTGAAGTTTATACCGGTGAAAAGCAGCATGGTGACGAGCAAGAAACAAGTGACGTTGATGATTCAGGACATGAACAAAGTCCGGTTATCAAACAGTTGTTGAATGGTGTTTCACATATGATTCCGTTTGTTGTCATCGGCGGTCTGTTTATTGCTTTGTCAATTGCCTTAGGCGGCCACGCTACTGCTAAAGGGATGGTGGTTGCGCCCAACACGATCTGGTCAACGATGAACCAAATCGGGACGATTGGTTTTAGCTTGATGATCCCGATTCTGGCAGGGTTTATTGCGTATGCGATTGCCGGACGTGCAGCTTTAGCACCGGCGATGGTTGGTGCAATGGTTGCCAACACGCCTGCTATTTTAGGTACCAAAGCCGGAACCGGTTTTCTTGGTGCGATCCTAGTTGGTTATGCAGCAGGTTATTTAACTAAATGGATGAATTCATGGCCGATTCCTAAGAGTTTGCGCGCGGTTATGCCGATTTTTGTTATCCCGCTATTAGGGACTGCGGTTATCTGTGCAGCCTTTGTTTATCTGCTTGGCAGTCCGATTTCCTGGTTAATGACGGCCTTGCAGAACCTGTTGACATTCTTATCTAAGAGCCCGTCGACGAGTATTGTTTTGGGCCTTGTCTTAGGTGCCATGGTCTCAGTTGATATGGGTGGTCCGGTCAATAAGGTAGCGTTTCTTTTCGGTGTGGCTTCCATTACAGCTGGTACGCCTGAAATTATGGGAGCAGTTGCCTGTGCGATTGCTGTACCGCCATTGTCAGCTGGCATTGCGACCTTATTCAAGTCAGAATTAACGACTAACGAAGAAAAAACAGCCGGTGTTTCAGCTATTTTGATGGGGCTGATCGGGATTACCGAAGGCGCGATTCCACTTGCTACGGCACATCCTAAGCAGGTCTTCCCTGGGATTATTATCGGGTCTGGCGTTGCAAGTGCCGTTGGGATGATCTTCCATATTACCGATGCGGTGCCACATGGCGGTCCGATTGTCGGTGTCTTAGGTGCCACCAATAACCTCGGTTTATTCTTCCTGGCAATTTTAATTGGTGTTTTGGTTTCAACTGCGATCATCGTTTTGCTCAAACAGCATGCGGTTGCGCACCAAAAGAAGTTGGCAGCTGCTAAATAATAAAAAACAGCCCGCTGCGCATCTTTTGCGTAACGGGCTGTCGATTTTCCCAACGCCTTCGTTCATTATGGCGTTGAATCGCAACAGCGCGCGATCTCAGTGGACATCTTTTACTATTTTTAACTGTTGTTACATTTAGTTAAGAGAACGAATGATTGGCCTAGGGTGATCGTGTATAATGAAAGGCGAAACCGGAAAAAGTGCTTACAGATAGTCATGATGACTGGAAAACGCGATTGAAGAGGAGTGGAGCTTTTGACAGAACCATTGTTTTTGAAGCCATATTTTAATCCCAAGATCTGGGGTGGCCGTAAACTTAAGACTGAATACGGGTTTGATATTCCGGACGGCAAAATCGGTGAAGCGTGGATTATTTCCGGACATCCGCATGGACCGGCAACCATCGAAAATGGCCCACTCAAAGGCAAAACCTTGCGTCAAGCCTGGCATGAAGATCCGGCTTACTTTGGCCCGCAACATAGCCAGGAATTTCCGCTACTGGTGAAAATCCTCGATGCTGAAGCCAGTTTGAGTGTTCAGGTACACCCAGACGATGCATATGCAGCCGCGCACGAAGCCAAGGGCGAACTTGGTAAAACTGAATGCTGGTATATTTTGAAAGCGGATCCGGGCGCCTACTTAATTTATGGCCACCACGCCAAAACACATGAACAGCTCAAGGAAATGATCGAAGCTGGCGATTGGGAGCATCTGTTACGCAAATATCCGGTCAAAACCGGCGACTTTGTTTATGTGCCAAGCGGGACGATTCACGCACTTAACAAGGGCATTGTCGCATTGGAAACGCAGCAGAGTTCTGACACGACTTATCGGTTGTACGACTATGATCGAACGGATGATCAAGGACACAAGCGTGAGTTGCATATTAAACAAAGTCTTGATGTGACCACCGTGCCATTCCATGATCCTAAGTTGCACATTACCAAAGAAAATGTCACAGGTGGCCAAATCACTACATTTGTGAAACCACCATTATCACCGCATTTTGCCGTCTATCGGCTCGATGTTGACGGCACTATGTCATTTACCCAGCAGGCACCTTATACCAACGTGACGGTACTTGACGGCACCGGTACCTTTACGGCAGATGGCAAAGATTATCCAATTAAAACCGGCGATAGTTTCTTGATTCCCAATCAAATTAAAACCTGGCAGTTTACCGGTAAACTTGCCATCGTCACCTCAACGCCAGGTGCCGATGCGTAACAGTTGAGTTTCTGGTTTCAGACAGGTTAACCATTCAAACAGCCTTGGAGACGAAAAATCTCTGAGGCTGTTTTTGACTGTTCAGACATTGCATTTTCACTGAAAAGTAATTTTTAGATCATACAGACAGTCTTTAGGAAGACGGTAAAAAAATTAATAAATCATGAGAGCGCTTTCTTATTGATTATTTTATATTAAAACGTTGGTCTAAGGTGGTTTAGCAAGGCTACTTGACTCATATGCGGCGGATTGAAAAGCATCTAGCGTGACTGGTATGGACTAGGGCAAAACCGCAGTGCGAAGCCGCCAAATTAGAATTAAGTCGTTTCCGTTGACAAGCATAACTGCAAACGCATACACTACATGTGGTTGGTACCACTTGGAGGTGAGGAGATGGAAAAGGTTCCGTTGACCAAACAACTGGTAGATCAGTTGGAGGCCTTTATCAAAGAAAAACTTCAGCCTAATGACAAGTTGCCGTCCGAGCGGGATCTGAGTGAACTGTATCATGTCAGCCGCAATACGGTTCGGTCCGCGTTGAATGAATTATTTCTGCGCGGGTTCATTTATCGCAGTACCGGCAAAGGCACGTTTGTCGCTGAACGGTTTGACGAACGAACGGATGTAAGCGGATCGTACAGTTTTACCAAACAAATGCTAGCCATGAATCGTCAGCCAGTAACGAAGATTCAACGACTGGAAAAAATCGCGGTACCGCCTGACATTGCCAAACGGATGCGGGTTGATCCAGAGACACCGGTTTATGTTCTTGACCGGCTGCGAATTGCGGATCAGTTGCCGATGATGATTGAGCGTAGTTACTTACCGGCGTTGACGGTGCCGGATCTGCAAGCATCTGATTTAGCCAAAAATCCACTATACGATTGGCTGGAACAACATTATGGCATTCACATTGCGTCAGTTGATGAAGCATTTTTCGCCGGGCTGGTCTCGCCGGAAGATGCCAAACAGCTGCGAGTTGCGCCGGCATCGGCATGCTTAAACATTCGGCGAACGACTTTTGCCGATACTGGGGAAATCGTTGAATATACGTTGAGTGTGGCGCGCGCGGATCAATTTGTTTATCACGTTCATCATGTGAATCACTAGGGAGGATATTATTTTGTTCGAAAAAACGACAGAAGAATTAACGAAAATGGGTGCTCAGATTACCACGGCTGAGATCAAGCAGCAGCCGGAACTGTGGCAAGAAGCGTTTGCTAATTATACGCGTGACAAGGAAAAGATTACGGCTTTCTTGAAGCAGGTAACCGCTGCTGCAAATGGTCAGACCGTCCGGGTTATTTTCACCGGTGCCGGCAGTTCTCAATATGTGGGTGATACCGTTACACCGTACTTACGGGCGCATGGTGATCGCAGCAAGTTTGAATTTGAATCCATTGCTTCCACCGATATCGTTTCTGCACCTTATGACTTTTTGGAAGCCGATACCCCGACGATTCTGGTTTCGTTTGCTCGGAGCGGGAACTCCCCGGAAAGCCTGAAGACCGTTGAGCTCGCGGAACAAGTTGTGCATAATCTCCATCAGATCAGCATTACCTGTGCTCCTGAAGGCCAATTGGCAAAGAAGTCCGCTACTGAAGATAAGACCTTGTTGCTGTTGCAGCCAGCAGGTTCTAACGATAAAGGCTTTGCCATGACCGGCAGTTTCTCATGCATGACGTTGAGTGCTTTGCTTGTTTTTGACACTGCCAGTGATGATGACAAGCGTCAATGGGTTCAGGCGATCGCCGCGATGGGGAAAGAAGTCGTAGCGCGTGAAGCTGAAATTCAAGCGGTATTGGATCAAGACTTTGAACGGATCGTCTATCTGGGTTCCGGCAGTCTCGGCGGGTTGACGCGTGAAACTCGGTTGAAGGTACTTGAACTCACCGCGGGCCAATACGCAACGATGTTTGACACCTCCATGGGCTTCCGTCACGGACCAAAGAGCTTCGTTAACGACAAGACACTGTTGTTCGACTTGGTTAGCAACAATGCTTATACCCGCCAATATGACATCGACGTGCTTGAAGAAGTCAAAGACGACAAGATTGCCCCTTCTGTCATGGCAGTCGGAACCAAGCAGGATCAAAACTTCTCAGGTGACGGTTTCTACTTTGAAAATGGCCTCAAGGATCTTCCGGAAGGCTACCAAGCATTGCCTGATGTTATGTTTGCGCAGACTGTGGCACTTTTGGCTTCCATCAAGGTCGGCAACTTACCTGATACCCCATCACCGACCGGCACCGTTAATCGCGTGGTAAAAGGGGTTATCCTACACGACTATTCAGGTCAGGAATAAGGTTGCAACTGTCATGGCGCCATTTAGTCGAGTAAGTCGGTTAGATGGCGTTGCTAAAACTGGGAGGCAAGTGTTCATGAGTTATTACATTCACGCCGCAAAATTCTTTCTCAAACATGTGACTGAAATTGGCGGGTATCTAGAAGTGACCGATGATGGCCAGTTTGGTCAATATTTACCTGAAAGTGCCAAACCAGAAGGCGAGATTGTGGAACAGCCAGGCAAGCTAATTGCGCCCGGGTTGGTTGACACCCACATTCATGGCCTTTTGGGACACGATGTCATGGATAACGATTGGGACGGCATCAATACCATGAGCCAGAATCTGCTCAAGGCAGGCGTTACAAGCTGGCTACCCACCACGTTGACCGGGTCCTTCGATCAGCTAAACGATGTCTGCAAAACCATCGCGGCTCATGCAGGCGAAGAATCCGGCGCTAAGATTCAAGGCATTTATTTTGAAGGCCCATACTTCACAACCAAACACAAAGGCGCACAAAACCCGAAGTATTTCAAAAATCCGAGTGAAAAGGAATACGATGCGTGGCAAACTTCGGCCAATGGCTTATTGAAAAAAATCGCCATTGCGCCAGAACGTGACGGTGCAGTTGCGTTTACGCGGTATGCGACCGGAGATGGAACCGTTGTGGCGCTGGGTCATAGTGATGCTACCTTTGAACAGGCAAAAGCTTGTGTTGAAGCGGGTGCCACTGTCTTCACGCATACCTTTAACGGGATGAGCCCACTGAGTCATCGGGCACCCGGGATGGTAGGCGCTGCAATGTACCTACAAGGCGTTGATGACGAGCTGATTTGTGACGGTCATCATGTGCGGCCCGAAGTTGCCACCACGTTAATTCGGCTGAAAGGCGCAGAGCACATTGCTTTGATCACCGATTGCATGCGCGCCGGAATGATGCCTGATGGTGATTATGTACTGGGCGAATTCCCGGTTTACGTCAAAGACGGCATGGCGCGGTTAAAAGATGGCGACAGTTTGGCCGGTTCGGTGTTGGAACTGAAAGATGCCTTGACGAATCTCTTAGCTTGGAACGCAGCCACGCCGGAAGCCATTATCCGCATGGCAACCCAAACTCCGGCTGCTTCCTGCAAGATTGACGATCAATGTGGGAGCATTTTACCGGGTCGAGCTGCTGACTATCTGGTTTTGGATGCTGACTTGAAGCTGCAGGCAACCTATCTCGATGGAAAACTTGCGTATCAAGCAGAAGCATGACAGCTTTCCTGACACAAAACCTTGTGAAAAATGGCGTTAATGTGTGACACTGGATTATGGCAGCGGAACGGGTGTTATAAATCGTTGTGGATTGCCATAAACGCGCCGGTTCACGCTCATTCTGAAAAGGAGGCGGAAGTTCGTGACGACCTTTTCGATCGATCATGAATTTATGTTGGATGGGAAGCCGTTCAAGATCCTATCTGGTGCCATTCATTATTTTCGGGTGCATCCGAGTGACTGGTATCACAGCCTGTATAACCTTAAAGCTTTAGGGTTTAACACGGTGGAAACCTATGTGCCGTGGAACTTGCATGAGTATCGTGAAGGCGAGTTTGATTTTAGCGGCATCCTCGATATTGAACGTTTTCTCAAAACTGCCGAAGATCTCGGCTTGTATGCGATTGTGCGGCCGTCTCCTTATATCTGTGCAGAGTGGGAGTTTGGCGGATTTCCGGCATGGCTGTTGACGAAGAAGATGCGTCTGCGTACCGATGATCCAGCTTATTTGGCGGCAATTGACCGTTACTATACCGCATTGATGCCGCATTTAGTTGATCATCAAGTTACCCACGGCGGCAATGTGATCATGATGCAGGTGGAAAACGAGTACGGTTCTTATGGTGAGGATCAGGATTACTTGGCGGCGGTTGCGAAACTGATGCAGCAACACGGAGTTGATGTGCCACTGTTCACTTCAGATGGGCCGTGGCCAGCCACCTTAAACGCCGGGAGTATGATTGATGCCGGCATTCTGGCAACGGGCAACTTCGGCTCGGCTGCCGATAAGAATTTCGATCGGTTAGCCGCTTTTCATCAGGAACACGGTCGCGACTGGCCATTGATGTGCATGGAATTCTGGGATGGCTGGTTTAACCGCTGGGGTGAGCCGATTATCCGCCGCGATCCTGATGAAACCGCGGAAGATCTGCGCGCCGTCATTAAGCGCGGCAGTGTGAATCTCTACATGTTTCATGGTGGGACAAACTTTGGCTTCATGAACGGGACGTCTGCGCGTAAAGACCATGACCTGCCTCAGGTAACGTCTTACGATTACGATGCCCCGCTAAATGAACAAGGCAATCCAACGCCAAAGTACTTTGCCATTCAAAAAATGATCCATGAAGAGCTTCCAGAAGTTCAGCAAGCCAAGCCGCTGGTCAAACCCACGATGGCGCCAGCTTCACACCCGTTAACGGCTAAAGTTTCCTTGTTCGCAGTCTTGGATCAGTTAGCCAAACCGATCGCCGCTTCTTATCCGCAGACGCAAGAATTTCTGGGCCAATATACCGGCTATACCTTGTATCGTACGCAGCCGCTCATTAGTGGCACTGACAAAGGAACACCGGCCAAGTTGCGGGTGATCGATGCCCGTGATCGGGTGCAAGCTTATTTGGATCAAAAATGGCTAGCAACCCAATACCAAGAAGCAATTGGTGATGATATCTTGTTGCCTGAAGTTGAGGGACATCATCAACTTGATTTACTGGTAGAAAACATGAGTCGGGTGAATTACGGATCCAAGATTGAGGCGATCACGCAGTTCAAAGGGATTCGAACCGGTGTCATGGTTGATCTGCACTTCATCAAGGGCTATCAGCAATACCCGCTGGACTTGAATCGCGCTTCTCGGCTTACCTTTACGGAAGGCTGGCAGCCCGCGACCCCAGCGTTTTACAAGTACACGTTTGATTTGACCGCCCCGCAAGATACCTATCTTGATTGTCATGGATTCGGTAAAGGAGTGATGCTGGTTAATGGTGTAAATGTCGGCAGGTTTTGGGAGAAAGGCCCCACGTTGTCACTTTATGTACCGGCAGGACTCCTGCACGCCGGGAAAAATGACGTCATTGTGTTTGAAACCGAAGGCCGCTACGCCGAAAGCTTGAAGATGGCTGACCACCCGATATTTAAGGAACCATGATGGATAACTTCCGGTGCAAGCTTCAAACCGCACCGGCTCACGCTCACTATAACGCGTTCGCCGGTGCAGAAACCTGCGTGTAAGGACCTCGGTCGTAATGGCCAAAAGCGGGCCATCACGCCCAAGGCCGCTTACACTCCGGTCTCAAACCGCACCGGCTCACGCTCACAGACACAGAAGGAGGAGTAGAACATGGCTATTATTGCTGCACGGATTGATGGTCGCTTGGTTCATGGTCAGGTTGCCAATCTTTGGACCACCAAACTGGGTGCGACCCGAATTATGGTTGTTGATGAGGCAGCATCCAAGAGCGACATTGATAAAAGCGGGTTGCGGATGGCGACTCCGGAAACGGTACGCTTATCGGTTCTGGATGTCGCAACTGCCGCAAACCATATTTTGAACCACAAGTATGATTCCCAAAAGGTGTTCATTGTCGCAAAACGTCCGGAAACATTCCTTGCTTTAGTCGAGGCAGGTGTACCGATTAAGGAATTGAATGTTGGCAACATGTCCCAGACAGATAAAACCCGCTCCATTACAAAATCGATCAATGTGGTCGATGAAGATATTGAAACGTTCAAGAAACTGGACGCTCACGGTGTTCACTTGATTGCACAAATGGTTCCGGGTGATGCTGCAGCTGACTTTATGTCATTGCTCAAAAAAGGATAGGGGGAGTCAACAATGATTGCATGGTGGCAAATAGTGATTATAACATTATACGCAGGTTATCAAATTCTTGATGAACTGCAAATTTATTCAGCCATGAGTTCACCAGTTTTCGCCGGCTTGGTTGCTGGTCTTGTTATGGGTGACATGAAGGCCGGCTTGCTAATCGGTGCATCCACCCAGTTGATGGTTCTAGGGGTTGGTACTTTCGGGGGTGCTTCTAAAATCGATGCAAACTCCGGTACCTTGTTAGCAACTGCTTTCTCTGTTAGTTCCGGTATGAAGCCGGAAGCTGCTGTTGCTGCGATTGCGGTACCAGTTGCTAGTATCATGATTCAAACTGATATTCTTGCTCGTTTTGCGAATACTTTCTTTGCACATCGGATTGATAAAATGGTTGACGAGTATAATTACAAAGGCATCGAACGTTACTTCCTTGCCGGAGCACTTCCTTGGGCTTTGTCACGGATGATTCCAGTTGGGTTGGCGTTGGCCTTTGGTGGCGGTTTTGTTACCAATATTGCCCACGCATTGAACACCGATTGGAAATGGTTAGGCGATGGCTTGGCAACAGCCGGTGCGGTTCTGCCAGCTGTCGGGTTCGCAATCCTGCTCCACTACCTGCCTGTTAAGAAGCATTTTGCTTATCTGATCTTAGGCTTTATCTTCACCATGTTGTTCACCACCTTGTTTGGCAATATTCAGACATTGGGAACGGCAGTCGCTGGTGTGGCTAAGAACTTTACAGCGACATTCAACGGCTTGTCCATGCTCGCAATTGCATTGATTGGATTTGCGTTTGCAGCGATCAGCTACCAGCAGTCAACACAACTGCATGACAGTGTCGGTGGCGGTTCAGAAGACAATGGTGGTGCTAAAGCAGCAAAGAAGACTAATGATGAGGGGGAAATCACCGATGATGAACTCTAATAAACCCGCTTACAAATTAACTGACAAAGATTTTCGGCAGATTAACCGTCGTAGCTTGTTCGGCTTCCAGTTGGGTTGGAACTACGAACGGATGCAGGCTTCAGGTTATCTGTACACGATCCTGCCGCAGTTGCGTAAGATTTATGGTGACGGGACGCCGGAACTCAAGAAAATGATGAAGACTCATACGCAGTTCTTCAACACCTCTAACTTCTTCAACACCATTATCACCGGGATTGACTTGGCGGTTGAAGAAAAAGAAGGCATTGCCGGTGAAGAAACCGTTGTTGGTATGAAAACCGGTCTGATGGGCTCCTTTGCTTCCATTGGTGATTCAATCTTTGCTGCTTTGATTCCGGCTATTTTCGGGGCAATTGCTGCGAACATGGCGGAAAAAGGGAACCCAGTCGGCATCTTCATTTGGATTGCGGCCCAAGTTGCCGTTATGGTCTTCCGGTGGAAACAATTACGGATTGCCTATAACGAAGGGGTTTCGTTGGTCACAACCATGTCGCATCGGTTGGCAGCTTTGACCAATGCCGCAACGATCATGGGGGTCTTCATGGTTGGCGCGTTGGTTGCAACCATGATTAATGTGAAGTTTGCGTTTGCACCAAAGATCGGCAGTGTGCCACTGAACTTCCAAAACAGTGCTGACATGATCATTCCTAAGTTACTTCCGGCTTTGATCGTGGGTGCCGTTTATTGGTTGCTTGGCCGTAAGCATATGACGTCAACCCGGGCCATCTTCATTGTGTTGATTGTGTCCGTCGCCTTGTCCGCACTTGGCGTTATTGCAAAAGGCTAATAAATAACCTGCCGAAATGTTTAGCACGAAGCATGAGCCAATCCAGCCATGTTCGGCGTGTGAGCATCAAATGGTTACGCGGTTTCATCACAATGAATTGCAAAGCGTTGGATCAGCGCATGTTAAAGGAGTTTTGGAAATATGAGTAAGTTAGTTTTGATTAGTCACGGTCAATTATGCGAGGAACTCAAGAAGAGTGCCGAAATGATCATGGGTCCACAAGATGACATTGCCACGGTGGCTTTGTTACCGAATGAAGGCCCGGAAGATTTTCAAGCCAAGTTCAAAGCGGCAATCGAAGGTGAAGATGATGTCACCGTCTTAGCCGATTTGAAAGGCGGCACACCTAATAATGTGGCAGCGCGGGTGTTGGCAGAAGGCGGCAACTTTGATCTCTATGCAGGCATGAACCTGCCAATGGTGATCAGTTTCCTCAACGCCCAGATGCTGGACATGAAGCCGGATCTTTTGGGAGACGGCAAGGCCGGTGTGGTTTATATTAATGATATTGTGAAGCATTAATTTGGTTCACAAGTTGGAAAGTCTGTGTCCGTTGGGATGCAGGCTTTTTTGCGTGGTAGGGAAGATTATGTGAATTGAAAAGGCAAGTAGAATATGGCTACAGGTGACAAGACTTGGCAAAAATATAATCACTGTATCATCGCTGCTTTGTAGGATAACGAAAAGGAACCAATGGCTTGATTGATAGACTAATGTTAACGTTGAGGTGTTAACTTTTTTAACTAAAAATAGTCTCTGCTAACTGACAGATGAGAATGGAGGTTCCTCATTGAATTATTTTGTGAATGAAAACATATTTTCAATGAACTCAGGTACGGAATTTTCCGCGGCACAACGGGTAATGCTGTTCAAAAAGAATAAAGTGCCGGCGCAGATAGTCACGCGTAATTACAATCCGTTGATGATTGATGATGTTCACCGAATTGGGTTAGAGCAAAAAGATGTTGTCAATATGTATGACTATTTTCAGGAGATACTTGATGTCGCGCCTAAAGATGTTAATGTTCGTTATACTGAAGCTATTGATAAGTATCAATACCACATTGATGGCGTGGATCCAAATGAATCTAAAATTGTTTATCATGGTAAAACGATCGGTAAAGTCAACATTGCGCCAGGTACAGTCGGGCTTGTGGGATCGATTGAATACTACAATGATATGAATACGGTTGTCGCTAAAGACATTTGGGATCGCCGCGGGTTTAAATCGTCAACCCAGTATTTTCATCCTGATGGTGCGTTTGGTCCACAGGTTTTTTACGATCGTGCTGGTAAGCCCAAGATTGAAATTACGCGGATGAATGTGAATGGCGAATTGCGCAACACCATGTACAAGCTGCTTGACTATCAAGGCCGGGCATGGCGCTTTGATACCGAAAATGAAATGTTTGTTTTCTTCATGAATGAACTCATGCTTAAACATCCTGGCGTCTTAATTAACGATCGGCCTTCATTAATTAGTGAAGTTGCCGCAGTTGTTGGCGCACGTGGTAAGTGGCAGTTTCTTCACAGTGCCCATACTTACAAGCCAGAACAAGCAGGTGGATTGCGTAACTATGTCGACTATCTCCAACCGCTATTTGCCACGCACATGAATGACTTTGATGGCGTCATGGTCCCAACTGTGGAGCAAAAGCAAGAAATCGATAAGTTCTTCCACTTTAAGCATGTCGTGGTGGTGCCGGATTCATATGCTGAACCGCATAAACTGGTCCCTGCTGAAAAACGTGATCGCAATAAGATTGTTTATTTGGGTCGAGTTTCACCGGAAAAAGAACCACAAGAAGCCGTTAAGATTTTTGCAAAAGCGAAGAAAGACTTACCAGACTTACATCTTGAGTTTTACGGTTACTCATCTGATCAGTCGCTTGATAATTCACTAAAAGAACTGATTAAAAAACTGGAAATTGAAGACGCCGTTCACTTTAATGGCTACCAAAACAATGACCAGTTGGCAAAAAAGCTTGGAGACGCCGCGGCAGTATTAAGCACCTCTTCTTCAGAAGCATTCGGCATGAATGTGTTGCAGGCGATGAGTTTTGGCGTACCGGTGATCGGCTATCAGGTTAAATATGGCATGAAGTTGGTGGTTAAAGAAGGCATCAGCGGATACTTAGTGCCAAATGGTGAAAGCCAACAAGGTGCCAAGGCGTTGGTTAAGTTGTTGACCGACAAAGATAAGTGGGTCGATATGCTTGAATCAACCTATGAATCATCGCAGAAGTTTAACGCTGCGGCAGCTTGGCAACAGTGGCAGGCTCAACAAGCAGCTGTTCCTAACGTATTCTTAAAGTAGGGGGAGAGCTTAGCATATGATATTCTTTATTAATTCAAATTTTAATAAAAATAATTCCGGGATTGAACACGCTCAATTGAAGCGGGCAGGACTCTTTCGTGATCATCATGTGCCTTTCAAGATGATTTTTCGCGAATGGAATCCCCGCTTACATGAATACTTAAATCATAACGGAGTCAGTGATGACGAGACTTTGAACATGTTTGACTACTATCAGAATGCCGAACAGGTTCCAGCTAAAATTCTTCACGCTGACGACATTGATTTTGGATTCGACAAGCTCAGTTACGCCAAAGAGCCAGATAACCACCGCTATTTGGTGACCCGAGGCAAACTTTTTGTCGGTCGGATCAATTACTTTGAGAATGACCCGACTGAACGCGTCAGCTCAGTCGAACAATTCGATGGTTTTGGTAATCTGTATCGGGTTGACTTCTATGACTTTCGCGGCTTTTTGTCGCTGTCGCAGTGGTATACACCGGACAATAAAGTTGGCACTGAAGTTTGGTATAAAGTTGATGGCCGGCCGGTTGTTGAGACTTTTAATAAATACGACGCCAATCATGCGTTTATTAAGACCGGATGGCGGTTAATTGAAGACAACGGTGCGGTTTATATGTTTTCGAATATAGATGATTTGATGCAGCATTTTTACAATAATGTGAATGAGCAATACTGGAATGACAAAGAAGCCAATGTCTTTATTCTTGATCGGTCACATTTGGGCGATTGGCAACTCATTCACTTACAGCGGCCTGCTTATATTGTCATGCATTTACACAACTCACATGCAGGCGATGCCCAAGATCCGATGCACTCGGTCATGAATAATTTTTATGAGTACAGCTTGATTCATGCTAATGATTACGATGCGATTGTTTCAGCTACCAATAAGCAAACTCATGATGTGCGCGAGCGATTCCACCCAACGTGCAAGTTGTTTACCATTCCAGTTGGCGTTTTGCCAGATGAACAGTTGGCTCGACCGCATGTTGCCATGACCGATCGCCAGCCGGCAAAAGTTCTGGTTACGGCGCGGGTTGCCCCTGAAAAACAAATTGATCACATTGTTGCAGCGATTGGGATTGCTAAGAAAGATGTCCTTAACATTTCTTTGGACGTCTATGGTTATGTCGACCACCGGGATGATAACCGGGCGATGAAGCGGATCAACGCAGCAATTGAAAAGTATCATTTACAAGGTGCGATCAAGTTGCACGATTACACCAATGATGTCGGAGCCGTTCAACGGAATGCTCAGGTTTATGCACTTACATCCGTGATGGAAGGCTTTAATCTGTCTTTGATGGAAGCACTCAGCAACGGCATGGTTGGGGTCACCTATGATGTCAACTATGGCCCGAATGAATTAGTTGTTGATGGCAAAAACGGTTTTGTTGTGCCATTTGGCGATATTAAGGCGATGGCCGCTAAGTTTGTTGAACTATTCACCCATCCGGATGAATTACAGCAAATGTCAGACCAAGCCTATGAGTTGTCGGATCGCTATTCGGAAGCGAATGTTTGGAAGGCATGGCAAGCGTTATTGGATGATGCCAAGAAGAAGGATATCCATTACACTAAAGAAATATCCGCTGGTATTGGCGATCAACGGATAAAGAAAGGGTAAGCTCCGGTTTTAGATTTAAAGGAACTGCTAAAGTGATCGTTATTTTAGAACGAAACACTTTTTAAATTTTTCTCAAAACAGTACAATTAGATAAATCAACTTTAAATGAAGGCGGGCGCCTGAATGAATGACAAATTAAAGATTATTGAATTACTTAAGCAACAAGTAGCAGCGAAAACAGCTGAACTGACCCCTAAGAATATTCAGAAAATAACGCAAGACATTCAAGATTTACTGAAAATTTTAAATGACGTTGTTGCCATTGATTTTATCGACACTACTTCTGAAACGAGTCCGCAACAAGAGAATACAGCAGTTGCAAAACCTGAATCTAACGCGGCAGTTGCGCCGATGATTACCCAAACAGCGCCTGAAACTAAAAGTGAACCAAAGCAGCAGACGCAACCGCAGCAACCCCAACAGCCAAAACCGTCGCAGCCAAAATCCAATCCTGAACCGGAAACACCATTATTATCAGAGCACTGGTTAAATAATCATAAGTCGTACATTGGTCGCTTCCATTTAGATTTGAACGGCGGACATGTCGGCACCATTAAAGTGTCGGAAAGTAAGTTACATAAAATGAAGAACCCACCGGAAAATGGGGACTGGGTGCGTGCCGATGAGTATCAGGATAGCGATAGTGTTAATTACAAGATTACAACGTTGAAGCGCGATCCGTTGCCAACCGAAATTGTACGGTTGAAGTTTTTGCCTGCTGTTTTTCGTGAAGATGTGAAGCGGTGGTATATTGAGTTTCAATCACCGGAACACGAGACGCGGCAGCAGTTGCTTTTAGGCGATTATGATGTGATGTTGTTTAAGTTGAAGCCGGGAGATTATATTGACTACGCTTATCGGCGCGGTCAGGAAATCAATGGTAAGATCATTTGGCGTTACACTGATTCCGCGGCGGTTGCGACCCGAATGAAACAACGCTATGCAAAGTCGGCGAATACAGACGCTGATAAAAACACTGCAACTAGTAAGCAGAAAGCAACACAAACAGCGAACAAGACGGTCAAGCCTGCAAAGAGGCGGCGAGCTGTCCAGCAAGTCTTTGCCGATAAAACCTTGCTGCTGGTTTGTTTTGAAAACTCCGCCATGCCGCGTAAAGTCAAGCGCCATGTTGAAGAACGCGGTGGCAAACTCGTGTTATCATCACACTCGGATTCCGGCGCGATGTTGAAGAAAAAAGTTCAAAAATCTGATGTGGTGATTGTGACGACCGATTTTGTTGGCCATAGTCAAATGTTTGCGGCTAAGGATGAGGCGAAGCGGATCGGGAAGCCGATTTGGATGGCGAGAAATACCAATGAGCGTAATTTGCTGCAGTGGTACAAACGACATTTTCCTAATGAAAGTAAGCCATCTGCGGCGCGCCAGGAAGTCTAATGAATGAGCTAGAATCAATCATTGTGTCACTTAATACTAAAATTTTATATTAAAAAAACCGGTCCTGAGTGTTTTGCAGTGTGTGCTGACTGCTCAGGGCCGGTTTTTTAAATGTGAACTTCTAAATACAACGGGATATTCAGGCTTCTTGTCCAATTCGTGGCCAAGTTGCATAAGTTGCGACCATGCGATCCAAGGCTTCTTTGAGTAACGGGCGCGGCATGCCGATGTTGAGACGCACGAAGCCGCCACCATCAGCCACAAAATAGCTGCCGACCACACAGGACAAATCAGCAGCAGTAAAGAAACGTTTCATCGCCGTTTCATCAGGGAAAAGCCGCTGGGTATCCAGCCAGGCTAGAAAACCGGAATCGGAAGGCATCACCTGAATTTCCGGTATGACCTGCAAACGGTTGACCAAGTAGGCAAAGTTAGCGGCGACATAAGCCACCATTTCATCCAGCCACGCATCACAATCCGTATAAGCAGCGATGAGGGCTGGCACGGCAAAGCTATTAGGCGAGGTAATCGAATTGGCGACGAATTGAGCGTTGAGTCGGGCGCGGATCGCTGGGTCAGGGATGACGACATAGGACGTTTTCAGACCGCCTAAGTTGAAAGCTTTATTGGGTGATAAACAAAGAATACTTTGGGATTGAATAGCTGGGCAGGCTTGCCAGATGCTGGTAAATGTAACGTCGGGATAAACAATGTCCCGGTGAATCTCGTCACTAATGAGTAAAACCTGATGCTGGCGGCAAAGTTCACCTACACGTGCTAGTTCTTCAGCTGTCCACACGCGGCCGGATGGATTTTGCGGGCTACATAAAATGAACAACTTAACGTCCGAGCGTTGCATTTTAGCGGCCATGTCTGCAAAGTCGAATTCGTAGCGATTGTCCACAAGCATGAGCGGACTGGTGACGAGCTGACGGTGGTTATTGCGCACGGCTTCAGCAAACGGATCATAGGCTGGCGTGTTGATTAACACCGCTTCATTTTGTTCGGTGAATGCCTGAACCAAGTAGTGGAGCGTTGGCACTGTGCCATAGCTGAGCTTGATCCAGTCTTTTTCCAGTTGCAACCCGAAGCGGCGCGCGTTCCAGGCGATGACTGTCTCATAAAAGGCTTCGGGGATGTAAGTGTAACTGTAGTCGGGTACGGCCGCGCGTGTCATGATGGCTTGGTGAATCGGCGGGGCAACCGGGAAGTCCAAATCGGCCAAGTCCATGGGAATCGCGTTGGCCGTGAGCCCGAATTTCTCCGCGAGCACTTGATCCGCCCACTTCCGCGCATTGCCGGCTTTGCGATCAAAAAGGCGATCAAACTGGCTCATGTTCAAGCACCTCCAGTTGATTCATCTGCCGAGATGTTTGGTTTAACACACGCGCGCCGGTTTCGGTGATGACGACATCATCTTCAATGCGGACGCCGCCAATGCCGGGAAGATAGGCGCCCGGTTCGATTGTTACAATCATACCCGGCGCTAAAACGGTTTGACTGCGGGGATTGAGAATTGGCTGATCGCCGCCTAGTCCCAAGCCGTGCCCTAAACCATGCGTGAAACAGTCACCATACCCAGCAGCGGTCAAAACGCCACGGGCAATGGCATCGACTTCACGACCTTGCATGCCGGGTTTCAAAGCAGCAATTGCAGTTTGTTGGGCGTCCAGAACCGCCGCATGGACCGCGGCAAGTTCTGCGGGCGGCTTGCCGATGCTGAGTGTCCGCGTCATATCGGACTGATAATCAGCTAAAACAATCCCAAAATCAATGGTGATGAGTTCGTTTTCCTGCAGTATTCGCTCGCTGGGTCGGCCATGCGGAAACGCACCCCGCGGGCCACTCGCAATAATCGGATCAAACGCCATCCCCGTCGCCCCTGCTTGCAGCGTATAAAAATGTAACCACGCATTAAGCGTTTGTTCGCTGATGCCGGGGCGAATATGCGGGAGGAGTTGGGTAAAAATTTTGTCAGTCATCGCACAGGCCGCCGCAACTGCCGCAATTTCCGCTTCGTCCTTGCGCATGCGTTGTTCCATGATCAAGTCATCCGCCAAACTGAGCGTCCAGTTCTGGGCAGCTAAGGTCTGAAATTCTTTAATCGAAAAGCCGCTGCTCACCAAGCCGATGCGCCGACTTTGCTGGGAAGTTAAGAAGTCAATCAATTGCGGTAAGTAAGATCCCTGAGGCACTTCGATATTTGTAAATCCCTGGGTATCTGCGGCCTCTGCACGATAGCGGCCATCGTGGATTTGCACGGCCTGCGTTGGGGTCACCACGACATACACACCGCTGCCGGGCAACGCGCCGACATAGCGTTTACTTTGGCGATCATGCAGCAGCAACGCGTCCAAATGTTGCGCGCCGATCGCTTTTTGTAAGTTGGTTAAATGATTCATATGAGCCTCCGTTTTAAGTGCATTGTTTTTCGAAAAAGGGATGCCCACGCAAACGGTGCGGCATCCCATTGTGAGCATTTTTTCAGTAACCACAGCATGCGGCCTGATTAGAAGTCGAGATCCAAGCCAGCCAAGGTATCCTCGTCTTCTTTTGAAAAGATTGATTTCTGCGATGCTTTTTTAGCTTCATTCTTCAACTCGGCGCGTTCCATAACCTTGAAGAATGGCCAGTACAAAGCGATTGCTAAGACCAGCTGCAAGGCGTTGGCTAGGATTGTCCGGTAATCGCCATTGATTAAGAAACCTTCCAGAAAGACCCCAACGTACGGCGGGTTGAAAATAGGTTTAGCGATCCAACCCCAGTGCATGAAGAACATTGGCAGGGTACCGATAATGGCGCCACCAAAGACGTGCGGGATGAACATAATCGGATTCAGAATAATCGGTGCCCCGAACAGAATCGGCTCATTGATGCCAAACAAGGCGGGGAATAAGGAAATTTTACCGATTTTACGATACCGCTTGCTTTTAGACAGCATACAGGCAACCACACAGCCGATGGAAATGCCGCAACCGGTAAAACCGAAGAAACTTGAAACGGCGCCGGCTGTGTAAAAATGCGGAATTGCTTCGCCGGCGTTCATCGCAGCAATATTTTCGGCGATGAATGTCACCATAATCGGACTGGTGATCGGCGAGAAAACCGACGAGTGAATTCCAAAGAAGAAGACAGTACAAATGGCGAAGTTAAGCGCCAAGACAGCCCACGGATTATCCATACTCCCAACCAATGGCGCCAAGAAGCGAGTCAAGATGCTTGGCGGCAGCTCACCAGCCAGATTCAGGAAGATAAAGCGGCCGGCAATAAACGCACCGCCAGTAATGAGTGTGACCGGAATCAGCTCGAATGAACGGGAAACAAAATCCGGCACCCCATCCGGCATCTTGATCGTCAAGTGGTGAGTTTTGCACCAGTGATATAACTCAACCGTCAGCAAGGCAACAATCATGCCGGTAAATAAACCGCGAGCGCCAAGGTTGGCGACATCAAGTTGGCCGGTTTTGTTAAAAGTTGCGACCATCATCAAAAAGGCAAAACCCGACAAGGTGACACATCCGGGAATATAAAGCTTGTAATGATTACCTAAGTTGTAAGCAATAGATAAGCAGGCATACAGGCCGATCATCCCGATGGACAGCTTAACAGGCAGATCGAATAACGCGGCGTTGCCAGTAATGAACTGCGAAACGGCATTTTTAGGACCGAGCATGTTCGGCAGAGCGGGGATGATCGTGAAAATACTGCCGAGAATGGTGAACGGCGTCATAGCCACCATCCCGGCCTTAATGGCACTCAGATGACGCTGATTATCCACTTTATGGGCGATGGGCATGAAGAAGCGGTTCATGAAAGCTTCGAACTTGTTAAACATTGTGGAGCGCTCCTCTCAAAATCTTGATCAGCCACTAACCGGCGTGCTTCTTTTGATATTTCGCATGGGTCACCAGTGCCAGTTTCATCACCGTGGCGCCATCCATTTGCCCGTAAACATCTTTATCGATGACGGCATACGGAATGTGGCGCGGATCACAGATTTCCCCAATATAGCCAGTCTTATGCCCAATCTGAGGACCGACCAAAACAATGTCATAGTTGTCGATTTCTTCTTCCAGTCCATCAACCGGAATAGCATTAAAATGAAAATCCGCTTCGTTCAGTTTGCGACTGTCTTTAACAACCTTCGCCATATTTTGCATCAACATATTGGTGGAAAAGCCACCTGCACAGCATAATAGAATTCGCATAATATAGTTCTCCTCATATATTTATTAATGTGAGCGCGAGCCGGCACGGTTAGAAGCCAGCTTCATTCACGCTCTAGTTTCAAATACCTCAATCAACGTTTCGATCAAATCTCGTGCCAGTTGGCTGGTCATGTAGTGATCTTGCGCGTGGACCATGAGCAGACTTACGGGTTCGGGCGTCTGGTCTGGTGCAAACTCGCGCGCGATCATGGCCGTTTGCGCGTTATGGGCAGCGACATCAATTGCCTTGGACTCGGCCAGTAAACTGCGGGCCCGGTCAAAGTCTTGCGTTTTAACAGCAGCCAAAGCTTCAAAGGCCTTGGTTTTGCTTTCGCCGGCGTTTGCGATGAGCTGCATAATTTCGAGTTCTTGAGTAGTTGCCATGGGGGTGGACTCCTTCTTACAAGCCTGCAGTGGGTGGGTGCAGGTGTTTTTTAATCGTTGGGCGGGTGGTAGTGGTGAAACTTTTAAAAGGTATGCGCCGCGGCCACGAGTTTTGCTGATAATTGACGACACATGGCAGCGTATAAAGCGACCATCTGATCAACGTCGCGGGTGTGGGCAAGCGATTGAGCGCAATGGCCGTAACGGCAAGGGAGGATTGTGACCACGGTTGGAATGCCTGAGCCGACCTTGTGTGCTTCACCTCCATCGGTACCGCCGCCATTGAACATGTCTAATTGCAAAGGGATTTCTGCTGCGACTGCGGTTGCTTTAACAAACTGTTGCAGATGGCGATTTGGAGCTAAGGTGCGATCAAAATGGGTGAGAATCGGCCCTTTACCTACTTGGCGCTGGTTAACCTCGCTACGTTCCCGTGGATTTTGAAAAGTTGCCACATCGACAATAAAAGCAAGATCCGGTTTGATCAGCTGGGTGGCAGTTTTGGCCCCACGAATGCCGACTTCTTCACTGCTAGTTGCGGCAAAATGCAGGGTGAACGGCAATTTTTCATCTGCCAGTTCTGCAAGCAGTTGTGCGCCGACGTAGCAGCCGAGCCGATCATCTAAAGCTTTGCCGCCAAAGACGCCATCTGGGGCATACCCATGAAACTCGGTCGCAAACGTCACCATATCACCGATTGCGATCCCCAAGGCTGCGACGTCATCAGCACTGTTTGCGCCGACATCGCATAACACCTGATCAAATGCCGGCAATGTGTCATCGCGAATGACCATGCCCGGAAGCTTGTGACCCGCGGCGGTTGTGATGCGTACGTTCTGCCAGTGACTGGCGGCAGGTTTAACGCCGCCGACAACCATCAGACGCAGTAGGCCTTCAGGGGTAATGGTACGAACCATGTAGCCTACCTCGTCCATGTGGCCATAAATCATGACTGAAAATTGCGGATCAGCGGCTTCTTTGGTGAAAATAAGGCTGCCTAGCCCGTCAGTTTGGCTGGTCAATCCATATGAGGCAAGGTGATGGCGCAAAACCGCGCGCACTTCGTCTTCGTTGGCCGCAATGGCATCAGCGTTACTTAACGCCGCCATTAGTTGTAAATCCATGTCGTTTCGGCTCCTTCCAGTTCAGTCCGTAAAGTTTGTTGAAATGCGCTAAATTCGGTTTGTTGAACTAATTGATTGATGAGATCAGGCTTTTGCATTAACGCGGCCAATTGGGTGGTCAAGGTTCGGTGTAAGGGTAATTGATCCTGTTTCAACGCAATCAACCACACAATGCGAACCGGGCGCGCGCTATTTTTGACGCCAGTTGGCAAAAGCATCACGGCGACAGCATTTTTCCTAGCGCTGAATGACAAGGGGTGCGGAATGGCGATCCCGTTGTCGTAAACCGTCGCCAGAAAGTCTTCGCGCTGCAGAACCGATGCGGCGTAACCAACTTGTCCGCAATATGCCGCCATTTTGGCAGTGAGGGAGGTGAGTAACGTGCGATAGTCGGCAGGCTTTTGATCGGGGAAAAATAGCGTCGGCTGCAACAAATCCGCAAGGGACGCTGTGGCATGATGTTGCGATGCCATTGATAGCTCGTGTCGTAAACTGGCAAAATCTAAATCCGAAGCCACTTCATCAATCTGAATCACGGGACAGTCAAATGATTCATTTAAAGCCGTGACGGTAAAAAGCAAGTCCGGTGAAAGTTGGTGGATTGCTTTTAACTCATTGAGGCCAAAAGTTTGAATCACGGCCTCGGGGAAAATCCGTCGCAGGCGTAAACTCAGCAGCGTTGCAATGCCGCCGCCAGTTCCGCAGATCACGGCAATGCGATAACCGTGACGGCTCCATTTTTCGTGAGCCTGCTCAAGTGGGACCAGCAGATGGGTGGTCAGATAGCCGACCTCGGTTTTTGGCACCTCGATTTGGTATTCGCGGCTTAACCATTGAGCAAATTGAACTGCCCAGTTAAAGGCGATCGGGTAATCGCGCGCCAAAGGTTCTAGACTCAGACCGGCCAGACTTTGGTGTTCTTTTAGTCGGCCAATTAAGGCGAGGACGTGGAAGTACATAAGCGACAGGAATTCCGGATGCGTGGCAAAGTTAGTTTCATGGCGTGCATCCAGCGTTGTGAAATAAGCGCGGAGTTTTACTTTTAGCCGCTTGTGGTCCAGGCGGGTGGTCAGTTGTTTGCGTTTGGCAGCAAAACTGACGGTTAAAAAATGCCACGCCTCCGGACTTAGGCGAATAGCGGCTAAAAGCGCTGCAAAGTCTGTATCAGCAGGTGGGGCGTGTAACGTTTGGCCCGTGACGACTAGCGACCACCCAATTTCGCTGGCAAACTGGGCCGTGACAGCCGGATCGAGTCCTAAAGGCTGCAGTTGCTGAGTCAATGTTGCATGATTGGGCGGTAACCCATATTGTTGCAGCGCATGGATGCGACTTTGCCAGTTGCCTTGAATTCGCACGCCGTAATGGGATTTGCGGATTAACGACAGGGGCGTTCCAACCAGCAGTTTGTCCAACTCGCGTAAATCACGCTGTAACTGCTTGGTACTAATAAGCTGGGTGGTGGCCAGTTGCGCCACAGTCAAATAGTTTGTGGTCGATAACAGTTGTTGCAGAAGCTCAGGTAAGCGTTTGGCTGGCATTTTTGGCTGAGCCTGACCCGCTAAAGTCGCTAGATAAGCAGCTAAAAGTTTCGTATCTGTAATCTGTAATTCATACCCTCGTCCCCGAATAAGTCGGATTTGAAACCCTGACGCAGCGTGGTTTAGCAGGCGCAAATCATTTTGCAACGTGCGCCGTGATACCCCAACCGCTTTGGCCAAGGCCATCGCGGACATAACCCCGTTAGCTTGTAGTGCTTGAATGATGAGATGTTCACGCAATTGCCTTCCCCCAATCCGTAAGCGCTTTCAACTATATTGTCAGTATGCCGCAGATACTTTCTGCCAAAAAGTCCCACTTTTGCAAGCTGACATGGCAAAAATGGCATGATTGCCAATGCGACTGCCACTGGTCGTGAATGACGAATGATATAGTGACCGTGCTCATTCCCTGCAGTGTACCAATGTTTGAGGCGGATAACGATTTGAGCTGGTCGAGAAAATAGTGAGACGACTTGGTTAGATAATGAGAGGCATAACAAAGAGTTGGGGCAGTTTACAATAAAGGGGGAGTAAATGAAAAAATTGCACGCAAAAAGCCCCATGCTGTTTGCATGAGGCCGAGTGGATAGAGAGCTAGCATTACCGGCATGCAGCAGGCGCACGCCACCAAAATGAATCCTTAACTACGCAATGCCGCCCTCTGCGTTTAACTGCGCCATATGAATCAAGGTCTCGGCAATTTTACCCATTGCTTCTGTTGAGACGACTTCATACGGGCCGTGGAAGTTAATGCCACCGTTAAATAAGTTAGGAGTAGGGATACCTTGATAAGTAATCTTTGAGCCATCGGTGCCGCCGCGGAATGGGACGGTTTTAGGCGTCAGACCAGCTGCTTTGATGCCAGCTTCAGCCAAGCGGAGCGGGTAAGGATCTTTATTAATAATATCGGCCATATTGTAATATTGGTCGTGCATTTCGACTTTAAGCCGTGGGTGGTCAAATTGGGCGTTTAGTTCATCAATCGTCTTTTGGAAGTAGGCTTTGCGGGCTTCGAATTGTTGATGATCAAAGTCGCGAATAATGTAGACCAACTCTGCATCACTGATTTCGCCATGGAATTTCAGAAGTAGAAAGTAGCCTTCATGTCCGGCGCTGAATTCCGGCCGATCAAATGCCGGTAATGCGGCATCGAGCTGACGGCCTAAGGTGTTGGCATTGACCATCAATCCCTTGGCCTCACCGGGATGAACCGAAGTCCCTTCAATGGTGACGGTGGCTTGAGCAGCGTTAAAGGTCTCGTATTCAATTTGCCCGGGATCGCCATTATCCAAGGTATACGCAAAGTCGGTTGCAAAGCCTTTCGCATCAAACTTATCGGCCCCAACCCCGATTTCTTCGTCCGGACCAAAGCCAAATTTAATCAGGCCGTGTTTGACTTCCGGGTGCGCTAACAAATAACGAGCGGTCGCAACTGCCCCGGCAATTCCGGCCTTATCATCAACGCCCAGTAAGGTAGTGCCGTCGCTGGTGATTAAGGTCTGACCAAAATATTGCTTCAACGCGGGGAACTGTTCAACTGTGAGACTCAAGCCATTTGCAAAGTTGATCGGTTTGCCATCGTAATGCGGATGGACTTGTGGCTGCACATTCTCGGCGTTGTAATCAGCCGTATCCAAATGCGCGATGATGCCGAAGCTTTTGACCGGTTTATCAGTGTTGGCCGGCAAGGTGGCGGTGACAAAGCCATTTTCCTGGTTTAAGCCAACGTCTTGGAGTCCGAGTTCTTGCAGCTGGGTCACTAATAACTTGGCCAGTTCGGTTTGGCCAGGCGTTGATGGGGTGGTGTCGCGTCCCGGATAAGACCGGGTGTTGATTTTGGCATAGCGAATGAAATCTGTTTGGATTTGGTTCAAATCAAGTTCAATTGTCAATGAGAATCCCTGCCTTTTTGATGAGAAAAATATTAATATTCCATTGCAATTAGTGTGAGACTGGCTTAGTATTTTGTCAATAGCACACTAAGGAAATTATTGGAGGGGCGCATATGAAAATATCCAAAAAATGGACGCTGGTGTTGCCGGTTGCTGCTGTACTGCTTCTGGCCGCCGGATGTTCGTCAAGTAGCAGCAGTGGCAAGTCGAGCACCAACCAAACGCTTAATTGGTCGGAAACCTCGTCAATCGTCACTAACGATCCATCGCAATCAACTGACACGGTATCGTTTCAGACGATGACCAACACGCAGGAAGGTATTTATCGGTTAACGGATAAAGGCCAAAAGCCACAGTTGGCCTTGGCGAAGAAAGTGACGACCAGTCAAGATGGTATGACTTATCACGTCACGTTGCGTAATGCTAAGTGGAGCAATGGCGATCCGATTACGGCGCAGGATTTTGTCTATAGTTGGCAGCGCACGGTTGATCCTAAGACCAAAGCCACTGATGCCTTTTATTTTGCTCCGGTTAAAAATGCCAATGCGATCATTAAAGGTACGAAACCGGCCAGTGATCTGGGCATCAAAGCCACAGACAAACATCACCTGACCATCACGTTGGAAAATCCAACTGCTTACTTCAAGAAGTTGCTAGCCTTCCCGCTGTATTATCCGCAAAATCAAAAAGTGGTTGAAAAATATGGCAAGAAATTTGGTACCTCGGCAACCACCCAGGTTTATAGTGGGCCGTTCAAGCTGACCAAATGGAACGGGACGGGTGATAGCTGGACGTTGGTTAAGAACCCACAGTATTGGGACAAAAAACATGTGAAGCTTGCTAAGATTAATGAAACCGTCATTAAAGATGTTCAAACCGGCATGAATCTGTATCAGACGAAGAAACTGGATTCGATCGTGCTGACCGGTGAACAGGCGGCCGCGCATCTGAATGATAAAGACGCGGTTAATCGCATTTCCTCCAATATGACCCGCGTGGACTTGAATCAAAAACAAGTACCAGCCTTCAAAAATGTCAAAGTGCGCCAAGCCTTTTCAATGATGATTAATCGTGCGGCGCTGACAAAGAAGGTTCTGAAAGATGGCTCCAAGCCGGCCCTGGGTTTTGTTCCAATTGGATTGCATACGAACCAGAAAACCGGTGCCGACTTTGCCAAAACCACGCAGGTGAAAAGTGCGGTTGCTTACGACAAGGCAAAAGCCAAGAAACTGTTTGAAGCAGGGATGAAAGAAGCCGGTCAAAGCCAGCTCAACTTGACCCTGTTAGCAGATGATGCAGATGTTTCCAAGCAGGTAGCCGAATACTTGCAAGGCGCGTTTGAAGATTTGCCAAATGTCAAAGTGACAATTAAGAGCATCCCCAAGGCCCAGCGCCTGCAAGCGATGATGTCAGGCAACTACGATATGGTCGTCACCGGCTGGCAATCCATCTTTGCGGACGCGTACAACTTCTTGGATGTGTGGATCAGCAATTCCAGCTACAACACATCCGGTTACAAAGATGCCAAACTGGATCAGCTGCTGAGTGAAACGGAAACCAAGTACGGCAATGAACCCCAGAAACGCTGGACCATGTTGCAGGATGCCGAAAAGATCTTGATGAAAGACCAAGGTACGCTGCCGCTATATCAAGCCAACAATTTGGAGCTATTGCGCTCAAGTGTCAAAGGTGTATCGTTTAATCCTAACGGGACACCATATGACTTTAAAACTGCATACATTCAATAATATTGGGATAACAAAAAAAGCCCGCCATGCTAGTGACACGGAATTTAACCGTGAAGCATGACGGGCTTTTTGCATTCATTGACAAAATTATTTCAAGATGGAGTGACTCAAAATATAAAAAGCTTCCTGACTAGCTTGATGATGCTTGGCCTTTTCCGGGAACCCCTCATCGAATTTGCGTGCGTCCGCGGGGTCATAAGTCATGGCGGGGCTTTCATGATAGAACCACTTCTGCCCGGCTAGCGTTTGCGGCTGCAACTCTTTGACTAACATCGCGGTTGGCTGGGTATTGTCTGCCGCCCAAACGTTGAATTTTTGACAGCTTTGAAAGCCACGAGCGACATAATTATCAGGATCGCCAAAAATGACAATCGCGCCATAGCCAAGGTCGGCTGCTTGCTGCATGGATGCGTCGATTAGTTGCTTTCCGAACCCGCGTCGCTGATAAGCTGGCGTGATACTGACCGGACCAAATGTCACAATAGGCTTCTCCAAACCCGTTGCGGTCACCAATTTACTCTTGGTGTACATGATGTTGCCAATAATCTGTCCGTCCAGCGTTATGACAAGATCCAGTTCAGGAATGAAGTCAGCGTGATCGCGTAAAATATGGGCGATATAATGTTCATCGGCCCCAGGCACATAAAGATTCCAGAAAGCATTGCGATGAATGGTTTCAACTGTCCGATAATCGGATGGCTGTTCAGTACGAATGGTGATGTTTGTGGTCAAGATTAATTCTCCTAAGAAAGGTTGCAATTCGGGACTACTTTTATTTCGAATAAAATTTTTTATAGGAAAATTTATTCAGAAAAAAGTAATTATAAAAGTATGGGAAAAGCTCGGAAATAAGGCACTTACATAAAGTGCGAAATAAAAACCGAAACTGCCGTTATCTTACGCATCCCCGGCAAGATAACGGCTAATCTGATAAGCTGATGCCAGCAGATAAGGATAATGAGCGGTGGTACCTGAGTCAGAAAGTAGGTGGTGTGTATGGGCAAATTGTCGATAACCCACACATTGATGAGAAAGGTGCACCTGTTTGTCAGTGATCGATGTTGTAACAGCGATCACGGCCTGCGTTTGTTCGTTAGTAGTCTTGGTCATTGGGGTAACCCAGTTGATCAAGGCGACGACCAAGCTGCTTCATGCAGTAAACGAACTCATGCAGGCGCTCGAATTATTTCGAGAAAAATAGGCAAACTAAAAGCCGCAATTCCTTCGCTGGGATGCCGCGGCTTTTAGTTGCCTAATCCTAGTTACCATCGTTCATTAGATGGGTCTGCAAGGGCAAATGCCCGGCCGTCGTGCTTGAACGCGGCGGCTTTTTGCTTGCTTTAAGTATAGCATGGCGTCTCAGGATATTTCTAGTCAGACGACTAAAAAATATGTTGGGTGATTGGTTGAGGCAATACGCGAACTCATGCAGGCACTCGAACTATTTCGAGAAAAATAGGCAAACTAAAAGCCGCAATTCCTTCCACGGGATACGGCGGCTTTTAGTTGTCTAATCCCAAGTGCCATCGTTCATTAGATGGGTCTGCAAGGGCGAATGCCCGGCCGTCGTGCTCCAACGCGACGGCTTTTTGCTTGCCGTAAGTATAGCATGGCAGCTCAGAATATTTCTAGTCAGACAGTTGTAAAATTTCAAAAGATGATTTCTAAGTGAACGTCCGATACATTTGATAGATGAAAGATAACTCATGTTTCATTCAAATCCGTTTCCTGACATGGCAATTATTCAGTTTCAGACTGCGAAAGCCCTTTAACGTAGCCTTCTGCCTGCATTCGGTACATTTCGGCATAGGCTGCATTCGTTTGCATCAGCACTTGATGGGGCGCAAAGCCAACAACCTTGCCGGCCTTAAGGAATAACACTTTGTCTGCCATCGTGACGGAAGAAAGCCGATGGGTGACAAAAAGAACGGTTTTATTTTGACTTAGCTCGGCAAAATGTTGATAAATTTCAAACTTACTGCGCGGATCAATTGCAGCGGTTGGTTCATCCAGGATCGCAGGTGGGCATGGTCGTCATTTAAGAAAGCCCGGGCAATGGCAATCTTTTGCCACTGGCCACCAGAGATTTCAATGCCATCTTCATATTGCTTGCCAAAGTGCGTTTGTAAGTTAATCTGCTGGTTTGAAAAGTTATCCCATGCACTGGCTTTTTTCAGTGCCAATTCAACATTCTGCGCGTTAAAGTTTGGCAGATCGGCAATACCCACGCTTTCCAGCAGTGACAAGTTGAACTTGGAATAATCTTGAAAGACAACGCGAATTTGGTGGCGATAAGCATCAACGTTTAATTGCTCTATCGGCGTACCGTCAATTAAAATCTGACCCGAAGAAACATCGTATAGGCGTAATAAGAGCTTAACCAGCGTGGACTTACCAGAGCCGTTTTCGCCCACAACCGCCACAGTTGTACCGGGATCAAGCTTAAAATTGACGTGTTGTAAAACGGTTTTGTGATTCGTTTCAGGGTAAGCAAAAGAAACATCGCGAAATTCAATTGCAAATGGTTTGTCTGGCAAAGCTGCGGCATTTTGGGGTGTGGTTAAGGCGTCTTTCTTGTTCAAAAATTGATAATACTTCTGCATAAATAACAACGTATCATACAACAGGCTTGAGCTTTCGACTAAACTTCCCAGACTTTGGGACAACGAAACGACGGTCACTGCAAATGTGAGTAAGGAAGCCACAGGATAGTTGCCATTTTGAATGCCAACGATGACTAAATACAGTGAAGCAACCAGCGCCACTCCGTTGATGAAGGCATAGACACCTGAAATACGCATTTGCTTCAGACGGACTTGACTGAGGCGACGGTGAATTTGCTGGAATGTATGCTGATACTTCTTGATAAAAAAATCAAAGGCATTAAAAATCCGAACTTCCTTGGCATCCGTATTCGCCAGTAACGTTTTGGCGTAGTATTGCATTTTACGGGATTGCGGGCTTCTGTCCACCATCGTTTCAAAGGCGTCTTGTTGGATCTTATAGGTGAAAATTGCTTGCGGAATAATCGGTAATAAAACCAACAAGATCACAACAAAATTAAACTGTGACAATAGGACGATGTATGACACGATTGATAAGGTTCCCCGCAGAAGGTCTAGGCCGAAAACGATCAAGTTGACCGGCCGCCAGCTGGCTTGGGACCGAATAAACTCCAGCTCGTCATAATAGGTCGCTGTTTCAAATGTTGCGATGCCTTTGAGCTTTTTGGCGTGCGCCATCAAGGCAAGATTGATATGTGCGACAAGTTGGTCTGTCAGTAAGCCTTGCGTTAACGTGACAACCGGCCCGGCAATACCCAAGGCGATCACCGAGACACTCCAAACGACAGCTGGTGCGAGCGGTGAATCGTGGTGACTTAATGCAGTCAAAAGCGCCTGAGAACCGGCAATCGTTGCTGCAGGTAGAACGGACTGAATTGGCACCAGAATGAAAAGAATGGTTGCGTACAAGGGTGACGCTTTAAAGAACTCACGCAAACTCTTCCAGTATAAATTTAGAAAATTGACTAAGGTTTTAACCATGTTTGCATCTTCTTATCGTTTTCTAATATTTAGGATGATTATAGCATGTGCTGGCATGCGGAATACAGTTAAGTTGATCGTGTTCGTTGCTAAAGCAGTGTCAGCAAAGTCTTAATTTAGCGGAAGTGATCCTTCAACAGGGATGGCCGCTATTACCGCTACAATTCAGCTGAATCGATCTTGAATGACAGACGATGATGACGATAATTGATGTTTTAAATATTAATATCGGAATTCATTTTTAAACAAGCTAATACTAATTGATGTCCATCACTTTATAAATTTTATTCTATTATATAAATGTTTTTGGATATTATTAGTGATACAAAACGTCAATAATATTTCTTTTTAAGGATAAAATACTTGACGTCATTAAATTTTAGTGTACTATTCATTATAAAATTGCAAATTGTTTATCTAACAGCCGCTAGATGTATAGGGATCGAGTATGCACCGTGAGTTTGAATGATGACTTTCTTTACAATGAGCGTCAATACTCACAAGCTGATTCATAAAGCCGGGCTGACTCGTTAGATATTACAGCTTCGGCGTGGAGAAAATGGGGATGTTTGCATGCTAGCAAAATTAAGAACGTTAAATCTTTTATCAGTATTTTTGGCAGCAAAGGGGACGCTGCTGATTTGCTGCGCCTTGTACTTTTGTTTTTTACTATTTTCAACTTTGACAAGTACGTTTCTAATTCCCGCTAACGATCTTTTGGGGGATATTTCGTCAATTTCTAAGGGCGAGTTGTGGCGGATTGTGACAAGTTCGGTTTACTTTTCGGATTGGGAGCCACTCATAAAGACGGTGCTTGCAATTCTGATGATTGGTCCGTTTATTGAATGGAAGATTGGCAGCCGTGCGTTTGTGATCAGTTTCTTTGCGGCCAGTTGGATCGGAGCCGGGCTTATTTGCTTTGGCTTTAATGGCATTATTCAGTCAACTGTTGGCCTGAATACATATATTGACGCATTTTATGGCGCAACCTTGGCAGTCTATGCCCTGTTTCCGTTAGCCGGATTGGTATTTGCCATTAAAAGCCCGCCGTTTTCTCTGCTGACAAAGCTCGTTACGACCGGAGCATTTCTAGGTGACTTGATTCTGGTGTTTTGGGCTAATGCGAATAGGTCAGATCCTGCAATCGTTGTTCGAATTGGCCAGTTGTGCGGTGTACTGGGCGGAATTGTTTGCGCGCTCGGCATTTTTACTTTGAAAAATTTGAAGCAACGTCACTTCTTTTTGGCAAAGTCGAATAACTGAGCTTCTCACGGACGGATTGACACAAACAATTTTGAAAAATGGGGTGGGCTTATGCTGGCGAAGTTGCGAAGAGTGAATCTGCTATCGGTGTTTCTAGCAGCTAAGGGAACATGCTTCATCTGTGGTATTTTGGTATTATGTTATTTGCTCTTTTATGTATTGCTTAACGTTTATCTAATTCCCTCGGGTGACTTTTTGGGCAATATTCCCGCAGTTTTAAGAGGAGAATTATGGCGGGTGGTGACGAGCAGCGTTTTTCATTATGATTGGGAAAATCACCTATTGCCCAATATGTTCGCCATTATAATTTTAGGACCGTTTATTGAATGGAAACTTGGTAAGGCTGCGTTCGTCATTAGCTTCTTTATCTGCAGTTGGGCAGGGGAGTTGCTGTTTTGCTTTGGATTTGGAGGATTTATTCAATCACACCTAGGAATTGGCAGCTATGTTGAGCGGTTTAATGGTGTTTCGATGTCGGTATACGGATTATTTCCATTAGCAGTTTTGGCACTTGTAACTAGTAAACCTGCCTTTTCACCGTTGACAAAAGTTGTTGCATTTGGCGTAATTCTTTACGTTTTCACAACCGGATACTGGCCTTATCAAGAACTATCAGACACGAGAATCTATGAGCAGATTGGGCATTCGTGCGGTTTTCTTGTTGGCATTGGATGTGTCTTGGTGATTTTGATACAAAGGAATCGGAAGAAACGATTGACGCATTTGTGCGAGCCAATTGAGGCGCTCCGTGGTGATTAGGCTTAGAAATTGACAGCGTCTAGTCACGGTTGATTTCCAAGTGCTAGCGGTTTCAAATAAAACATGCTATACTGCCTTTACAATCGAATAGAAACATTTGGGGTGCTGAAAAGCTGAGATAATACCCATGGAACCTGATGCAGTTAGTACTGCCGCAGGGAAATGTCGCTAAGATCAATCGTTTTATGACGATGCTTATTTGTGATTTCATGGACCCCGCCAGTGTTTGGTGTCGGGTCCTTTTTCTTTGAGTTGACCTGTTCGCTAACCGATTGGCGGGAGAAGTTGATGGAGATTCACACATAAACATGGTTATGACTGATTGTGACTGCTTAGGCCCCCGTCTGTCTTTTGTTCGAAGAAAGAGGGGCTTTTTTGATGGATAAATGGTCTTTGCGTGACGTGGTCTTGTTGGCGTTTTTAGCCTTCTTGTTTGGTGGTGTCTTCATGGGTGCCGATGCAATTTATGCCGTGTTGGCGGCGGCTTTGACACCACTGGGCTATGCACCTTTTGCTAACGAGATTCTGTTTGGTATGTGGGTGATGGCTGCACCGATGACGACCATGCTGTTGCGGAAGAAAGGGAGTTCAATTCTTGGTGAGTGTCTGGCTGCGTTGGCCGAAATGCTTTATGGCTCTTATTTTGGCCCTGCCGTTTTGCTATCCGGTTTTGTTCAGGGACTAGGTAGCGAGGCCGGATTTATTGTGACGCGATACCGGCGCTATGACACGGTGAGCTTGCTTTTGGCGGCAGTGGGCACCACCTTGTTTAGTTTCACTTATGAATACTTCAAGCTGGGTTATGGCGCGTACAGCTTCGGCATGATCTTAGGCTTGGTCACGGTACGTTTATTGTCCGTTATTTTCTTTGGCGTCGTTTTGGTGCAGTTGGTCATGAAGCTTTACGAGCAAGCAGCCGGTGTCAAGCGACTTGCTGGCAGGTAAAAGCCAATGGGAATTAGGTTGAAAGATTTGCAGTTCCACCGGGAAACGCCGTTGTTTGATCACCTGAGTTTTGAGTTTGCGACAGGTGCGTTAACGGTCCTGACAGGTGATAGCGGTAGTGGCAAATCCACATTGCTCAATTTAATCGCCGGGTTTGCGCCGATGACCTATTCCGGCACGATTTTGCTTGATAATCATGATCTCAGTGGAGCCAGTATGCAGGTAAAAGCGCAGCAGGTCGGGATGTTGTTCCAAAATCCTGATCAACAATTTACCATGCGGACGTTAAGCGGCGAACTTGCCTTTGCGTTGGAGAATCTCGGCTTGTCTGCAACAGCCATGATCCAAAGAAGTAAGCAGGCCGTGGCGCTGGGCGATACGCAAGCGTTGTTAAATCGTGACTTGCAGACACTTTCCGGTGGTGAAAAGCAGCGGGCAGCATTAACCGTTTTGCTAGCGATGAATCCGCCCATTTTATTGCTGGATGAACCGTTTGCCAGTATTGATCCGGTCAGTCGCCAGCAGTTGATTACCAAGTTAGGGCGATTGCGCGATGCTGGCAAAACGATTGTGATTGCGGATCATGATTTGCGTGATTACGCCGGAGTAGCCGATGCGCTAGTTGCTTTGAAAGACGGCCAGCTGACCAGGCTGCCACTCACAACTTTGACCACGATTCCCACCCAGTTTGACTTAACTCAAGCCAATGCAGCCACCGTTTCGTTGCTACGATTTGACCAAGTTGTCTGCGCCCGGAATCACCAAATTTTGGTGCAGGCTCCGACATGGCAGTTTAATACCGGTATCACGACTTTGACAGGCGCTAATGGTAGCGGCAAGTCAACCTTGCTGCGGGCAATGGTGCAGTTGCATCCGTATCGCGGCCGGATGTTTCTCGACAGCCGCCGATTACGCCGCACTAAAAAACTGTACCGGACGATGACATTGGCGGTACAGGATGCCGGCAAGCAGTTTGTCACATTGACTCCCGCCGATGAACTTGCATTTGGGCCAGCCTTGACGCCAAAAGTACGCAAACGCCAGGCAGCTGCCCTTGCCTATTTGGGATTGACAGAAAAACAAACCGGCAGCCTGTATCACCTGAGCGAAGGCCAGAAAAAAATGGTGCAGCTGATCGCAATGTTAAGTCTGGAGCGAACTTTTTTGCTGTTGGATGAACCGTTTAGCGGATTAGATGAACGTGCCTGTGCTTTTTTTGCCGCGTGGATCAAGGAAAAAGCAGCTAAGCAGGCGTTTTTGATTGTGACGCACCGACTGGCTCCGCTAGCTGGCATCAGTCACCAGCATGTGGCACTTGCCGATCACCGGTTACACATTCTACAGGAGTGACATGATGCCAGTAAAAAAGACCAATGCAGTAAATCTGAGTTTATTTATTCTGCTGCTGACACTTGAAATATCTTTTAGCCATGCGGTGAGCCTTAATGTGGCGTTGATCGGACTGGCAAGCGGTTTTTTAATATGGCGGCGGGCGTTTAAAAGTCTCGTCGTTTTGGCCTTGTTACCGTTGATCCCGGCTGCCAGCACGTATTGGGCAATTACCCTGCATGGTACGGATACGACTTACGCTTTGCTGCTGTGGGTTCGCACCTATGCTTTCACCGCGTTAGGGTTGGTGTTTCTTATCGGGGTTGACTTAGAGATCTTGCTGTTATGGCTGGAGCAGCATAAATTATCCCCTAATTTTGTTTACGGATTACTGGTTGTGATTCACGCCTTGCCGCAGATCATGCATGAAGTGGCTGCTATTCGTGAGGCGAGTCTGTTACGTGGCCAAAAGTTGCACGCGTGGTCGCCGATGATTTATGTGAAGGTGATTTTTGTTGCTATGTCGTGGCAGGACCAGTACGTCAAAGCCATGTATGCCCATGGTTATACCGAAGGAGCAACGCGAACGGTTCACCAAACCATCCGTAGTTCATGGCGCGGCTTGATCGCCATGGTGGGGGGCTTTGTCCTTTTGAATCTAATTGCCCGTTAGTTTGAGGATCAAAAAGACGTGGTCGTGCGATGTTTAAGCGATTGTGCAGCGGCCGACACCGCCCGCGACAGACTAACGCGAGCTATAACAAAATCATTAATGAAGGAGTGCTTATGAAATTTTCCAAAATTGCCCGGCAACAAGTTGTGCCGTACTGGGAAGGCAGTTTTTCCCATCCGTTTTTGACTGAATTGCAAGCCGGGACGCTTGATCCGGCCATTTTCCGCTATTATCTCATTCAAGATGCGTATTATTTAAAACATTTTAGCCGGTTGTATGCGTTAATCGCCCAGCAGGCTCAGGAATCAGACCTGAAAGCTTATGCAGCGCAATCCGCCGCGGGACTGACAGAAGGCGAGTTGGCGGTGCGGCGGGACTTTTTTGACACGCTGATGATCACCGATGCAGAAGTGGCAGCAACTGCCATTGCGCCGACCGCCTACCATTATGTATCGCATATGTATCGCCAATTAGTTGCCGGAACGCCGCACGTGGCCATCGCGGGGATGTTGCCGTGTCCGTGGTTATATCAAGAAGTCGGGCAATATCTAGCCCAGCGCCAATCACCGGTGCCAATTTATCAACGCTGGATTGAAACATACAGCGGAGCGGCCAACGCGGATGATCAGCAGGCCGCGGTGGCATTGGTCAATCGATTATACGATCACAGCACATCGGCAGAACAGCAGCAGATGCTAACCGCTTTTCGAATCAGTACCCAGATGGAATACAGCTTTTGGGAGATGGCCTATCACCTGGAAAAGTGGCCGGAAGGGAGTCGCAACAATGACGCAAAATCGCGTTAAACGGCTAGCAATATTGGCCATGATGATCGCACTGGACGTGGTGCTGTCACCTTTATTTCGAATTGAAGGGATGGCGCCGATGTCGAGTGTTGTCAATATTGTTGCTGCCGTTGTTATGGGGCCGCTTTATGCCACAGTTATGGCCTTTGCCTGTGCGCTGCTGCGGATGACATTATTGGGCATCCCGCCGCTTGCTTTAACCGGCGCGGTGTTTGGCGCACTGTTGGCTGGAATCGGTTATCGCATTGGCAGGCGGTCGGTATGGGCAGCAGCTGGTGAAATCCTCGGCACCGGTTTGATTGGCTCGCTGTTGTCATACCCGGTGATGGTTTGGTTCACCGGCAGCAGTCAGTCGCTATACTGGTTCGTCTACACACCGCGATTTTTCGGCGGCGCGATTTCCGGCTCGCTGATTGCCTTGTTTGTGTTATACGAACTTGACCATAGTGGCTTAACCCGCCGGCTGCAAAAGATCTTTTAACCGCTTTACCCGCACTTCAAAAAGAATAATTTATAGGAGGCACATACCCCATGAATCAATCCGTAACCACAAGCTTTAAACAGGCGTTTGAATCCGCCTTGCCACTGACTTCATCGCCGTTAGTTCAATGCATTACCAATGAAATTACAGTCGAGTCCATGGCCAATGCGCTTTTGTACATTGATGCCAAGCCGGTAATGGCCGATGCCGTGCAGGAGTTTCCGGAATTTTTTGCCCAAAATAATGCCTTACTGCTTAACTTAGGACATATCTCGCCAGAACGTGAAAAGAGTCTGCTAGCGGCGGGTAGTTTTGCTGCTGAAACGCATACCCCGGTTGTGGTTGATCTAGTCGGTGTTTCCGCCACCCAATTGCGATATGAATTAGGGCATCAGTTGTTGGCGAATCACCCGAATGTGGTTAAAGGCAATATTTCCGAGATGCGCCGCTTTAGTGGTCTGAAAAGTACCGGTCGCGGGGTGGATGGCAGCCAGCTAGATCAAGGCCTGCTGCATTTTCCGAACTTGCTGAAGCGTTGAAGCGGTTGACCCGGCGTTTTCCTGCGACCACTTTTTTGGCAACCGGGCAAACAGACTTGGTGGTCAGCGCTCATGGCCAGTGGCGCCTGGAAAATGGCGTCTTGCAACTGGATCGCTTCACGGGAACCGGTGATATCGTTGGTGCCTTGATTGCAGCGCTGCTTGGGGTAGGGCTCACAAACGATGCAGCTGTGGTCGTTGCCGTTAGCTATTTTAATTGTTGCGGTGAAGTGGCTGCAGCCGAAAACACCGGCGGCCTCGCGTCATTTAGAGAGAGGACGCTGGATCAATTATCCTTGTTGGCAACGCATCAAGATTGGATTCAAAAGGTGAAAGGACAGGCACTATGAATGCAGAAGCTTTACAACTTTATTTAGTCACCAACCGGTACGCCGATTCGCCTGAAGTTTTTTTAGCCAAGATTGCCGCGGCGTGTGAAAATGGCGTCACAATGGTGCAATTACGGGAAAAATCCCTGACAACCCGTGATTATTACGCGCTGGCAAAACAGGTCAAATTGATCACCGACCGCTATCGGATTCCGTTGATCATTGATGACCGGGTGGATGTTTGTTTAGCAGTCGACGCAGCCGGGGTGCATATTGGCGATGATGAACTACCGGTTGCGGTTACGCGGCAGTTGCTTGGTTCCGACAAAATACTGGGCGTCTCGACCAAAACAGTTGCGACTGCCACCGCTGCGGTTGCGGCCGGTGCTGATTATCTTGGGGTGGGCGCTATTTTTCCAACCCAAACCAAGGCCGCTGCTCCGTTGACGTCACTGGCAACGCTAAAAGCAATCACAGCGGCAGTCTCTGTTCCGGTGGTGGCGATTGGTGGGATTAAGGCGGATAATCTTGACACCTTTAAGGCAACCGGAATTGCCGGCGTGGCGATTGTCAGCGAGATCATGCAGGCTCCGGATACGGCACAGAAGGTCCAGACCCTCAGCGCTAAACTGAAAGAGGTGTTATAAAATGACGATTAACAGCACGCCTCAAGTCGTCACCATTGCTGGCTCGGATTCAGGCGGTGGTGCCGGTATGCAGGCGGATCTCAAAACCTTTCAGGCACGTCATGTGTTTGGCATGAGTATTGTGGTGGCACTCACGGCGCAAAACACATATGGCGTCCAGGCCAGTTTGCCGATTCCTGGCGATTTCATTGATGCACAATTTCAATCATTGGCGGCAGACTTTGCGATCAAGGCATGCAAAACCGGTATGTTAGCCGATAGTGAGCATGTGAACGCCGTTGTCCGCAATCTTAAACAGGTCAATTTCGGTCCGTTGATCGTGGACCCCGTTATGGTCGCAAAAGGTGGGGCAACGCTGCTGGCCCCGGAAGCCGTTGCGACGATTAAGCAGGAACTATTGCCGCTAGCCGATGTGGTGACCCCAAACTTGCCGGAAGCAGAAATCATTGTGGGGCATCCCATTAAGCGTGAAGCCGATATGATAGCGGCAGCGCAAACGATTCAGGAACTCGGCGTCAAAAATGTCATCATCAAAGGCGGCCACCGTCAAGACGCTCAAGCTTCAGACTTCATTTTGTTAGCAGACGGCAGCAGTTTTTGGGTACGGTCGCCGCGCATCGCCACTGGCAATACGCACGGTACCGGCGACACTTTTTCCGCCTGTATTGCGGCCGAATTGGCAAAGGGCGAGTCACTGAAGAAGGCGATTATCACAGCCAAAGCATTTCTTGAAGGCGCCATTAGCCAAGGCATTTTTGTGGGCCATGGACACGGGCCGACCAATCATTGGGCAACGTTAAGCGAAGACGTTCAGGTGAGCGCGGTAAAATCATCGGCTGGTTTGCAGGGATAGCAACCTAACCAGAAAAATCAAAAGTAAGTCACTCATCATGATGGGGTGACTTATTTTTTAGTAAAAATATTTTTATGAAACGCTACCATTTCCCGTGTAACAACGATCCGAAACGCTGGTATAGACTAGCGCAGCGCTGTGAAACACTATTATTTTTATGAAGCTTCATTTATACTTACGGCAAGGAGATGCGAGGTTCTCGATCGGTGTTCAAAAGCGTGGCTGACTGTCTGGGTTACCGTCATTAAATCGGTGGATGACCGGTGATCAAAATGGCAGTCGGATACGTTTAACCTGACGATCAGAACCCACGCAAGTCAGCTTGGTGCCCGGTAACTTGGAAGCTTAAGCGACCCACACTCCTAGTTTGTATTTGGAGGCATTAAATTGTGCAAGAAAATGAACTGACACCCCAGCGTTATATGAGCTGGCCAGTTTTAAGTTTGCTTGTTTTTATTACGGTTATTGGTTTTGAAAACATCTTCTACCCGTTTCAAAATCAAGGCCTGTCTGTTGTGATCAACTGGGTGATTTTATTAATCGTCTACATCGTCCCGTATGCATTGATTGCGGCACAGCTGGGGACGACTTTTACCCGGGCTGATGAAGGCGGCGGGTTGGCAACCTGGATGCGGCGGACGCTGGGGGATACCTGGGGTTATTGGACCAGCTGGATTTATTGGGCTCAGACGCTGCCTTATCTGGTTGACGTGTCAAATGCCGTTATTGTGGCGCTTTCGTGGATGATTCTCGGCGACAATAGCTTGGGTAAGCGGATGTCGAATCTGACATTTGGCTTGCTAACTTTTGCCATTATTCTTTTATTCATCGTCTTGGAGAATCTGTTCTCGCGGTCGCTTGAAGTGATGTCGCTCATCGGCGGGGCAGCCATGTTTTTGATGGCGGTGCTATTTGTGGCGTTGACCGCGGCGGGATTGGCTAAGGGGATGCCCTCAGCCACGCACTTTAGCTGGGACGCATTTCGACCCCACTTTTCACTGCATTATTTTGCGACAACCGGGCTGTTGATTTTTGCCACTTCCGGTGCGGAGCTGGGGGCCACGTATATCGCGCAGTTGCGGAACCCGAAGAAGCAATTTCCTAAAGCGATGTGGGCACTGGCACTGATGACCGGGTTTTTGGTGATCTTCGGTTCGCTTGCATTAGGCGTGTGGTTCAACGCCAACCATCTGCCGGATGACTTGAAAATGAACGGCGCCTACTACGCTTTTTCCATGCTAGGTAAGGCGTGGGGTTGGGGTAAAACGCTGATGTATTTGTTTGCGGTCACGCAGCTGTTGTTCATGTTGGCGCAGTTGGCGGTGTTGATTGATGCCTCTAGCCGTGTGTTGTCTGCCGATACGGCGATGCGCTTTATGCCGAAGTGGTTATTGCAGAAGAATAAGCAAGGGCGGCCAGTACATAGCTATATTTTCACCGCCTCACTTTGCTTGTTCCTGTTGTTGCTGTCGGGCACATTGCCGAACATCAATGCAATTTTCAACTGGCTGCTGAATTTAAACGGCATTGTGTCACCGTATAAAACGGCGCTCGTGTTCGTGGCCTTCCTGGCGTTGCGCGCTCAAACCGACAAATTCACGTCCGGCTACACCTTTATCAAGAGCAAAACCGGTGCCTATCTAGTCGGCGGCTGGTGCTTCGTCTTTACCTTTATCTGTGCAACACTAGGCTTCTTACCTCAGGAAGTTGTGTTTGGAACCAACGGCTGGACCCATCAGCTCATCATGAATATCATCTCCGTCATCGTCCTCTTCGGCTTTGGTTTCATCATGCCGCTGTTGGCACGACGAGATGTGATCAAGGAAAAATTGCTGTAAGCAGCAGATGAATCGTTATCCCGAAAAGTTTTGGGATAACGGTTTATTTTTTTGCATCGAAGAAGGTGTTGGCCTCAATCCGACCAGCAAAAAAGTTTCACAGCCATTGAGCAGAATTCACAAACTGATTGATACTGCTGTTATGCAACAGGATCATGTTTTCAGCAATACAGATACGCACCTCAAGTTAACAAAAAGTCTGGTTCACACAAGATCCGTGAGATGACACTTTGCAAGCCGGTGTATAGCAGTTGATTCACCCAACAAATGAGCTGCATGTTAATTTAAGCTAAATTTGTTTCATGAAAAATGATTTGATTTAGTTGACAGCGCTTCCATGTGCGGGGTAAGCTTGGTTTGCAAGATTAAGTAAAACGTTTTACCTAACTCAGCAAATAGGGTCGTGGTTGGTGTGAAGAAGAAAGTTTCGATTACGGACGTGGCCAAGGAAACCGGGCTTTCCGTCACCACTGTTTCGCAAATTTTAAATGGCAAAGGCGCGCGGTTTAGCGAAAAGTCACGCAAACGGGTGCTGGCCGCTAAAGAAGCATTGGGCTATGAACCGGATCTTTTTGCCCGGGGACTAGTCGGCAAGCGCGGCAACTCAATCGGGGTCGTGATTCCCGATATGATGAACCCCTTCTTCGCCAGCTTTGTCGTTAGCGTGGAAAAAGCCGCCATTCCGCGCGGGCTGTTTCCGCAAATCTTTTCGATTAATGGGTTCCATGAAAATGTTGATTATTTTATTCGACAGTTTCTGGGCGGTACCCAACGCGGACTGATTCTTGCGGCACCGGAAGCTTCACAGGAGATTGTCCAAAAAGTCGGGAAGCAATTGAATCTGCCCATGGTGTTTACGGATCAGGCGACCACGCTGATGACCGGCGACAGCATTCGGATTGACGAGCGGCATGCCGGGTTTCTGGTGGCCGATCACCTGTTGCAGTTGGGTCATCGCCGCATCGCATTCGTATTGCCGCAACGATTGACCGTTAACTTGAAGGATCGGATGGCAGGTTATCAGCAAGCATTTGCGCAGTATGGGGTCCAGCTAGATCCGGGGCTGATTTTCCCCAGCGCGTTTAATCCGGAAGGCGGTCGGCAAGCGGTGGCACAGATCGTCAAGACCGATGCCACGGCGATCATCGCGATCAATGATGATGTCGCCAGTGGAGTCTACCGCGGCTTGTATGAGCAACACAAGCGGATACCGGCTGACTACGCGGTGGTCGGATTCGATGATGTCACACAAGCACGCTTTATGACGCCAGGATTAACCACCCTCGCCCAGCCAATTGATCAGTTAGGCCAACAAGCTGTTGAACTCCTGGTTGCGCAGATGAGTGGCGAGCATAACACGCGTAACACAATTGAGCTGCCCGTGAAATTGGTGAAACGCGGCTCAACGAAAATAACGAACCACCGCGGCTAATCGTCAAGGCATTTTCACAAGGAGGAGGACGCATTGAAAAAAGGGACTGTCATCAACACCCAACTGTCACAAGTGATTGCCGATATGGGGCACTTTGACTTGTTGGGGATAGGCGATGCCGGCATGCCGGTACCAGCAGACACATGGAAGATCGATCTCGCCGTTAGCAGAAATCTGCCTAGCTTCATGGACGTTTTGAAAAATGTCTTAACTGAACTACAGATTCAAAAAGTCTATCTGGCCGAAGAAATCAAAACGCAAAATCCCAAACAATTAGAACAAATTCAGCAACTCATTGACGTGCCAATTGTCTTTATCCCGCACGACCAAATGAAAAAAGATCTCAGCAAAACTAAGGCCTTCATCCGAACTGGTGAGATGACGCCTTATGCCAATATATTGTTGGAAAGTGGCGTTACTTTTTAAAACAGAGCGTGAACTGGTGCGGTTAGCGATCGGAATGTAAGCGGCCTCAGCCGTGATGGCCCGGTCTTGGCCATTGCGGCAGAGGTCCTTACATGCAGATCGCTGCACCAGTGAACGCGTTTCAGAACAATTCACACCACAATCAGCACTTGGGGGAAAGCAAAATGAAGATCGAAATGAAGGAGATCACCAAGAGCTTTGGCGCCAATCAGGTTTTAAAAGGGGTGAATTTTACCATTGATTCCGGTGAGGTTCATGCCTTGATGGGTGAAAACGGGGCCGGTAAGTCAACTTTGATGAACATTCTCACCGGCTTATACCCAGCCAACAGCGGCGAAATTCTTGTGGATGGGCAGCCAACCACTTATTCCGGACCGATGGAGGCTGAGCAGCATGGCATCAGTTTTATCCATCAGGAAATGAATAATTTTCTGGAAATGTCCGTTGTTGACAACATGTTTTTAAACAAAGAGCTGCGTAATCGTTTTGGGTTGATGGACAGCAAGGCGATGCGCGATCAAGCCGATCATTATCTAAGTTTGCTCGGGGCAAAGCTTGATGTGGATCAACCGATTGGCAGCTTGAGTGTTGGTCGCCAGCAAATGGTGGAAATTGCGAAGTCTTTGATGACCGATGCTAAGATCATCATTATGGACGAGCCGACTGCAGCTTTGACTGAGACGGAAATTAGTCAACTTTTCACAGTGGTGCGGCGATTGAAGGCTAAGGGCGTGGGATTTATTTATATTTCCCACCGCATGGAAGAAATTTTCGAGATTGCAGACAAAGTGACCGTGATGCGAGATGGACGCTCAATCACCGAATACGCCACCAAAGATGTCACGATGAAACAGTTGGTCAAGGACATGGTCGGGCGGGAGATCGAAGACTTTTATCCGGAGCGCACGCCGACTTTTGGCCCGGTTGCGATGGAGGTTAAGCACTTAACTGAAAAAGGCGTCTTTCAAGATGTCAGTTTCAGCGTCCGTCAAGGTGAAATTCTCGGTTTTTCCGGGCTGATGGGTGCGGGGCGAACCGAGATTATGCGGGCAATTTTTGGAATCGACAAGTATCAGTCCGGCGAAATTCTGCTGGACGGACAGCCGGTCAAGATTCGTGATCCGCAAGCGGCAATTCGTCACAATCTCGGTTTCTTGACGGAGAATCGTAAGGACGAGGGATTGATTCTGGATGACTCGCTTCACGACAATATAGTTTTGCCTTCGATTGATGGGTTTGTGAAACATGGTTTGGTGGACGATAAAGCCACTGATGATTTTGTTCGATTATTAATGAAAAGGCTTACAGTCAAAGCGATGGGACCGGACGTGACTGCTGGCAGCCTCAGTGGCGGGAATCAGCAGAAGGTCGTGTTGGCTAAGTGGATCGGCTCGGGGTCGAAAGTCTTGATTCTCGATGAGCCGACGCGTGGTGTGGATGTCGGCGCCAAACGGGAGATTTATGATCTGATGAACGAGCTAACGGATCGGCATGTTGCCATTATCATGATTTCCAGTGACTTGCCGGAAGTATTAGGAATGAGTGATCGGATCGCCGTGGTTTATGAAGGGCGACTGACTGGTATTTTGGATGGGCAGACCGCAACGCAAGAGTCGATTATGACGCTGGCAACAGGGGGAGTGGAAGAACATGCAGGCGCAATCTAAGACAAAAGCAGCTAGCAAAGTAGACGTAAAAAAGATTTTTAGTCGATTGGGACCGCTACTGGCCTTGGTTGTACTGATCATTTTGGTCACGGTGATGAGCCCCACCTTTGTGTCACCAGCCAACCTATTGAACTTATTGCGGCAGGTCTCGATTAATGCGGTCATTGCCTTTGGGATGACCTTCGTAATTCTCACTGGCGGAATTGATCTGTCAGTCGGCTCCATTCTGGCATTGTCAGGTGCGGTCACCGCTTCAATGTTGACAAGCGGATTTGCCGCTCCACTGGCACTCACGGTCGGGCTGATCTTAGGCGCTGTGTTTGGACTATTGAATGGCGTCTTAATCGCTTATGGGAAGGCAGCTCCGTTTATCGCAACTTTGGCCACGATGACGATTTTCCGCGGCGCCACCTATGTTTTCACAAATGGGAATCCCATTACCGGCGCGAAAATGAACAACAGCTTCTTGTTCCAGTTCATGGGCCGCGGCTATCTGTTCGGCATTCCGTTTCCGATTATCATCATGATTGTAGTTTATGGCGTGCTGTTTGTGCTCTTGCATAAAACCGCTTTCGGCCGGAAAACTTATGCCTTGGGTGGCAATGAAACTGCCGCTCGGATTGCCGGGGTGCGCACCAAGGTTGTGACGATGCTGATTTACACGATTTCCGGCTTAATGGCAGCAATCGCAGGGATCATTCTCACATCGCGGCTGAGTTCAGCGCAACCGGACGCCGGTACTTCTTATGAAATGGACGCCATTGCTGCGGTCGTGCTTGGCGGGACATCGCTGGCTGGTGGGAAAGGTCGCATTTTTGGGACGTTAATCGGTGCGTTGATTATTGGTACTTTGAACAACGGGATGAACTTGCTGGGGATTTCCAGTTTCTATCAGCAAATTGTCAAAGGCATCGTCATCCTGATCGCCGTGCTACTTGATCGGCGGTCCGGTAATAATGGGTAATTCATCGCAGGCGGGTGCTTGCGAGTTAAAACACTTTAAGTTGGTTGCTGGAACTGAGTCGTGCAGAGTCACGCTCACATTAACGCTTTTACAATAGGAGGAGAGTCTTCATGAAACACACATTCAAGCGCTTCTTAATGGTTGCAGTTATCGCTGCAGCTGCGATTTTTACCTTAACTGCTTGTGGAAACACGGGGTTGGGGTCAAAGTCTGACGGTGATGCGAAAGTTACCAAGAAAGCGCCTAAGGATCTGAAAGTCGGTGTGTCGCTGTCCACATTGTCGAATCCATTCTTTGTTTCCGTGCGTAACGGCATTCAGGATTTGGCGAAGAAAAATAAAACTAATGTTCAGGTTTCCGATGCCCAAAATGACACTGCTAAACAAAACAACAATATTGAAGATATGATCCAGAAAAAAGTCGACATTTTGATTATCAACCCAGTCGATTCCAGTGCGATTACGCCAGCCGTTAAAGATGCCAATGATGCCGGAATCCCGGTTATCACCGTTGATCGTTCCAGTGATGGCGGCAAAGTGTTGACGCTGGTTGCCTCCAACTCGAAAAAAGGTGGGGAAATGGCCGCGAAGTATATGATTGAAAAGCTCGGTAAGAACGCCAAGATTGCCGAACTGCAAGGAATCCCGGGCGCTTCCGCAACTCGCGAACGTGGAAAAGGATTTGATGGCGCGGCAAAGGGTCAGCTTGACATTGTATCAAAGCAGACAGCCGGTTTTGATCGGGCCAAGGGTTTGACGGTTACCGAGAACATTTTGCAAGGTAACGGTGATATTGTCGGTATCTTTTCACAAAACGATGAAATGGCACTAGGCGCGGTGCAGGCAGTTAAAGCCGCGGGTAAGAAGATTACTATTGTTGGTTTTGACGGTGAAGCAGATGGGATTAAAGCCGTCAAAGCAGGCGACATGGCTGCAACTGTTGCGCAAAAGCCAGAAGAGATGGGACGCTTAGCACTGCAAGCAGCCTATGATCATTTTGACGGCAAGACGATTAAGAAGAATATTGAATCGCCGTTGTCATTAGTCACCACCGAGGATGCGAACAAGTAAGCTTCATGCTATGCTGGTCAAGCAATGTCGCGCGGTAAGGTAAACAAAAAAGGGGCCGGATGCGGTCCCTTTTAAATGGAAAAATGGAGGGGTCTTTATGCCTAATCATGTTGTCGTTATTGGCAGTATCAATGTGGATGCTATCTTGCACATTCAACGACTGCCACAGCCGGGGGAAACAATTCAAATGGATGCTTTTTCTAAAGCTGCCGGTGGTAAGGGGGCCAATCAAGCGGTTGCGGCGGCGCGATCTGGCGCTAAGACCAGTTTCATCGGGCGCGTCGGGAATGATGCCAACGCTGCTTTCATGCGCGGCGAATTGGTGAAAAATCAAATTGATACCCAATATGTTGCAACCACCGCAGACACGGAAACCGGACAGGCATATATTCTGCTCCAAGCATCGGGCCAAAACTCGATCATCATTCAACATGGCGCCAACTTTGAACTGACGCCAGCGGATGTGCAGCGGGCGACTGGCTTGATTCAATCGGCTGACTTTGTGGTTGCTGAACTGGAAACGCCGGTAGCCGCCACAGCCGAAGCATTCAAAATCGCCAAAGCTGCGGATAAAGTAACCATCTTAAACCCCGCACCGGCGCAAAAAGATCTGCCAGAAGCGCTGCTGAAAAATGTTGATCTAATCGCACCTAACGAGACTGAAAGCGAATTGATCACCGGCATTCCGGTTACCGATGAAGCCAGCATGCGCCAGTCCGCCGCGTATTATCATCAACTCGGCATCCGCGGGGTGGTCATCACCCTCGGCTCGAAAGGTTCTTTCATTTCGCTAAATGGTCAGGCAACCCTCGTCCCGGCCTTCAAGGTCAAAGCCGTAGATACCACGGCAGCAGGGGATACCTTTATCGGTGCTTTAGTCAGCAACCTTCAGCCCGATCTCGGCAATATTGTCGATGCCGCAACTTACGCCAGCATGGCCAGCTCGTTTACTGTCCAGAAGCTCGGCGCATTCCCGTCGATTCCGATGGGGGATGAGGTGCGTGCGGGGTTGGCAAAGGTTAAAATGGGTCCTGCGTAAGGTTAATCGTGTCCGAAGAAGATCAGTTAGACTAAAATCGCGTCAACTTCTCAGAAAATGGGAGGTCGACGCGATTTTTAAGGTTGGCATTAGCGGCCTATCAATTAAACTATCGAGACCCTTACTTGCTTGCCTAAAGCATTTGCGATTTTGGTTAGCGTTTCGATGCTTGTATTGCTTCCTCGTTCGATACGCGCAATCGTTGTCTTAGGAACGCCTGATTTGTTTGCAAGTTCCTGTTGGCTCAATCCCGCATTTTGCCTTGCCTCTAGAACAGCATAGGCGCTTGCCAGCTTGGCTTTTTCAGATTCGGCTAGCTTCCTGTAGCTGGAGTCTTGCATCATCTCGGCGAAGAAGGCATCCATATCCGTTGACGTTGTTTCAGTAAATTTCTTTATGTTCTTCAAGATTTTTTCTCTCCCTAACTCGGCATCCGCGGGCTGGTCATCACGCTTGGTTCGAAGGGTTCCTTCATTTCGGTGGGTATAGTAGTGTTTGTAACGGTTACTGAATCACGTTTAAAGGTAAACACAAACCTTCTCCTAATTTCTATTAGAACATTGCGTTTTAGTCAGTCAATCTGTTTAAAAAAACTGCAAAAGACCTTCTTCCAATTTCGTAATGCAAAAATCATAATTACACAAATAATTCCAGCAAGGAAGCCGGAAAGATGTGCAATTTGTACAAATTTTTGCGCGTCTGTCGCATTCTGTTTCGGCAATATTCCTAATATAAGAGTAAAGAATGCCACCGTTAAAATAGCCTTCGTAATTAAAGAAAAATCAGGTTTCTTTATTAAAAAAGCAAACACGGACATTGGGAACAAAGCATAAACTGATATAGACGCACCATAGAACAGACAAATGTATATGCTTATTCCTAAGGCTGACTGAATATACCCGCCAAACCCAAAGCAGAAAATAAGGGCTCCAATCCAACCAGAAGTAAAGAATCCAATCACAAGCGCGACACTTCCAATTTTCCATTCTATGAAGGGGCCTAGAACAACCGTTGGGAGAAGATTCCACATTAAATGATTCCATTCAAAGTGATATAGCGGACCAGTTATTATATAGGAAAATTCACCTCTTAAAACTGAAGGTATATTTCCCACAAAGTTGGATGCAGGAACCATAAACGTATTGGTTAAAATTGAAAACAAAAAGTAGCAAGAAACTAATATACAACAGATGACGGAGGTGCCCTTAGCTGCTAAACCTATTGATAAAAGATTCGATCTTTTCAAGTTCTGTATCATGGATATCTAACCTCTTTCTTTCGAGTCGGATTCATGTCTACAAATATAAGTATTCAAAAAGGCGGACTTGATCTGTTCCGCCTTCTTTGTTACCTATAGGCCTAGTTTTGTTTGATCATAACTCTCCAATCAAAAACTAGTTTCTTGCCCAATGCCGGCCAGCATTACGGTATTGATTTGAAGATCCGTAATATGGCGAACCATTTGGGCCCGGAAGGTCTGCAGGAGTAAAAATGTTTCTACCAATAGGCAAAGCACCACCACCACCACTGTTGGGTATGTGATCGCCACCAATTGTGGTCTGAAGAGTCTCATCTGAGATCGTAGTGATGCTTTCGAACTTAATCATATTAACGTTATTCATGTTATTCCTCCATGCTTGCGACAATAGTGACATTACGATGTTAAACTCATGAGTGTAGCGTTAATATATCGCAACAAAGTCAAGTGGTCAAGAAAAAATCAATTTTCTGTAGTAAAACGCTTAGTAAGTATTAAAAACACAATAAATTAACATTATATATAATTGTTTTAGGCCAAAAAAGAAAATATAAACTTTTGACGATGCCATATGGATTGCTAGGAAAGTAAAGCGTGGTCATAGACACACAAAAACCCTTATGTGGAAAATCGAGCCATATTGGCTTTTAGATAAATTGACTGAACGGGCAATTCCCACCAAGATGTTCTTGAATATTTGAATTGTTGTCCTTCGCTTATGTTCTATATCAATTAGAAGTTAAAAAATTCTGTTTGATTGGATGGACGATTGGTAATTTGTATTTATGAGTCATCCCATAGATTGGCGTTTGTTCATATAACGTTTGGTTTAAATCTCCACGATACGGAATGATATTTCCGCTCCTGGCTTTGGTGAGAGAATTTGAATCTAACTGTAAGACATTGTTTACCAGTTTTTCGAGCATTGAATGTCTTCCTTTCCGAAGGTGATTGTTTACGGGACTCACTAAATTAGAATGCACAACAGTAAATGGCACAAATCAATTTTCCACAACACTTTAAGGAAAAAATAATCAAATACATTAGTAATGATTAAACTCATTAAAAACCGTATGTAAGTACTGTACGCAGTGATCACTTTGGGTGTAATTAATTTGAACGCCTTGTCGATAGTTGAATACCCAGACATTAATCTTTAACAGATCAGGATCTTTAATGGATTGAGCGACTACATTTGTCCCGCGTGGCAACAGTTCATTTCCCATATATACAGCGATTACTTGACATGCTAAGCGTCATTGAGGTGTTTGGGTTTAGATTTTGTATCGAGGTACAAATGAGGTCATTATTATGTGGATCACTAAGCAACAACGAAAAGATGCAATCGACGGGTTAACATTCCTTTATCGGGTCGCAACGCGTGATCCAGTGGATGCGCAACGAAGGATTGAAAGAATTATTCTTAGAAATGCAATCAAACCAAGTAGAGAGAATTTGACATTTGACTCCTTGGGTTGATACGCGGTGTGGAACCCGGATTACCTTGTGAGAAATTATTATCAACTTCTGTTTGAAATTTGGCATTATGCAGAAAAAGTCAAAAAAGGTGAAACAGAATGATGTGCCAGCTGTCCCTATTCGGTGAGGTAGCTCTATTATCAAGAAAATCCGTGTTCTTATTTATAGATCGCGCTAGCCGGGAGAAAAAAATAGCCGCTTCCCGGACAGGGGAGGCGGCTATTGTGTTGTTATACTGATTTCCTTAACCTAAACGAACTATATCACATTTGATCGTTTTAGTCATCTTTAAATTTAAATATTAGCGAATATTAGCGAGCCGGATTTAAAATTATTGTTGAAACTAGAGCTCTTGAAAGAACCGTTGATGATGAAATGTAATTTTGTTGAAACAAAAAAGAGAAAATCATTTGCGAGGAATTTATGTTGTTACAGAGGCAGACATGACCAAACCCAACTGCCGGCTGTAACTATGTTGAGTATAGGATAGCGAGTTACTAACCTTGCTTCGAGTAAAGTTGACAGGAATTGTTACTAGTTAAAAAGGTATGTGCTATGAAATGGCTTAGACTTATAAGCATTAAAAGAGTATTGATATTTGGTGTTATTGCTGCCATTGGTTGCAAAGTAACAGAGCTAGCAACCCACATAGACCCAAATGTTGCCAGCTATATTTGGGTGCTAGGTCTCTTTATTACCTATAAGGTTGCAGACGACATCTCAATTAAAGTTACTGCAGGTAAAAAAGGGGTTAAATTATAGTTGCTTGACAGTTTCCGATGGATGTAATCGGAATGATTAATATATTGCCGCTCGCGCTTAATCAAGTGCTGCATAATCTTTAACAAGTGGCCATTAATTAAACTGACCAAGAATTGTCCAAGACTGGCAACCAGACATTAAGGTCACCTATATGAAGCACCAACTATCATTCAGCATATCCCATCTTTCGAAAATAGCTTTCAATGCTTGGCAACACCTCTGGCCGAAGTGGTGGGGCAATGAAGTATAGAGATGTTAAGATCCTTTTCCAAGCGGACAGTCGATAATAGGCGCTTAAGTTTGATGGATTCTGATCATAGTCTGCCCAGCGTTGTTGATCAGTTTCTGCGAGAACACTTGATATTTGCTTTAACTGAACTTGGGAACTGCGGCTGGCAGTTTGAATGATTGTAGCAAGACGTTCTTCTTCATCATCGAGGAAGGGCGTTTTTTGCCGGCTTAAAATGTTGGGAATAATCGCTAAGGCCTGTTTGATTTGGGCGGGGGTTACTTTTGGGTGTGCGATTGCAGCACTTACTAAGTCACTACCATGTGCAACGGCATGTGCCCAGCCTTTTTCAGGAATAAAGCCACACCAGTCCTGTTCCAAACGAAGGTAGTTGACGGCCCAATTTAACCACGTATTCCGTTGCCTGGTCGTTAAAAAAGGTTCACGAGCATCTGCGTCCAGAAAGAGAGCGCCTAATAAAGCCGTGAATGTGCGCGTAAAGACTTTATCACTCTGCGGATTATCGATGCCATCAAATAATTGCGCTCTTTGAGTTGCCACATCGGCTAATAGCTTCCTTTGATCTTTTCTAAAACCCGGTGTTTGGAAGCCACGCGCGAACAAACTATAAACAAGTTGATCGCGAATCTTACTTTTGGGGTCACCAACATGGTCTAGTAGCCAAATACATTGGTTATCCGTGAAGTGCAATGGATCTTTTGCTAGGCTCAGGGTGACAAGTTCTTGGTACATGAAGGTCATCTCCTTTTCGAGGGTGGGTCTTTCTCAACACGAACTTTCTTGTCATGCAAAAAATGATTAAGCAGGGTGATGGTTCAAAAAATACGTCAATTTCACCGGAATATGTGAGATTGGCGTATCTTCGAAAGTGACCATTAATTTAGTACAAACTAGCCACAAAAGGCTTCATTGCCGTCACGACATCCCCGCTGCCGGTGCCTTCGATGAGGGCGACGGTGAGGTAGGTATTCTTGTCGGCATCCATGGCGACTAAGAAACCATTTTCCTTGCCGTCTGTGTCCTGTTTCTGCTTGAGTTCGGCCGTGCCGGTTTTGGCGGCGATGGTGTGGCCGTCGATGGCGAGGTCATGGGCGGTACCGGCTTGATCGGAGACAACGTGGGTCAAGGCGGTTTTGACCGTTTTGGCGGCATTGCTTTGGAGCACGCTGGTACGTTTTCCTTTTGCAGCTTGAATCAAGGTTGGCTGTTGCATGGTGCCGTCATTGGCGATGGCACTGTACATCGCCGCCTGTTCAATTGGCGATAGTAGCAGTTGCCCTTGACCATAAGCGGTGTCGGCCAAAAGCGTTTCGGAGGCGAGCTTGCCATTGTTGGAGATTTGGGCTTTTTTCATGGTTAAAGGTAAGTTGGCTTGCGTTTTGAAAAGTGGCTCCAGACCTTTGAGGTAAGCAGAGGCGCCCATTTTCAGTGCTACTTGAGCAAACCAGATGTTGTCGGAGTTAACCAAGGCCTGGGTCATGTTTTCCGGGCCGGCGTCAACGGTGCGGGTTACTTTGTAGTCGCCCCACGAACTATCTTTTTGCCATTTGAGACCGGAGATAGATTTGGTTGTGTCAGGGGTGATGGTTTTGTTTTGCAGGGCAATCGCAGCCGTTAGCATTTTAAAAGTGGAACCCGGTGCGTACCGTTGGGTGAACCGGCTGAGGAATGGTAGCTCGGTGTTGTTGGCGTATTTGTCATAGTTGGTTTGACTGATGCCGTTCACGAAGGCATTGGGATCGTAGCTGGGGGAACTCGCTAAGGTTAAAAGTTCGCCGTTGGTTGGATCCATGGTGACCACACTGCCGCTTTTGCCTGCTAGTTGGGTATAGGCGGTTTTTTGCTTGGTGGCGTCAATCGTCAGTTTCAGGTTCTTACCGGCAACTGCCTTGGTGTCTAGCAGGGGGTGGCTGTTGCTGCCGTTGCGAATTGCGATCGTGCCGCCATCCGTACCGCGCAAGTAATGGTCATAAATTTGTTCCAAACCGGCTTTACCGATTTTGCTGTTGGCGGTCAGTGACGGATGCTTTTTAAGGTCATCGGCGGTTGCCGTCCCAACGTATCCCACGAGTTGAGCAGCGGCCTCGCCTAGCGGATAAGTACGTGAGCCGATTGTTTGGTAAGCTGCCCCGGTTAATGCAGGGGAATCGGTGACGATTTTGACCGGTACAAACGTATCATCAGTGACCCAGGACTGCTTGAGGAGCGTTTCAAGACTTGAGGTTTTCACATCCCAGGCAGTCGCAATTTTTGCTAGATTAGCGGTCCGTTCATCGCCGGAGCCCAGCTTGCCAGGAACCAGGCCGGCTTGGGTGACATTGCCGTTGGTGGCGAGTGCCTGGCCATTACGATCGAGAATTTTCCCGCGCGTGGCAGCTGTCAAACTAATCTGAACCGTGTCCTTGCCATCCATTTGTGGAAACAGCAGGCTTGGCGTCCAGCGAATGCGCCAGTTGTCGCCGACTTTAACGATCGGCGCGGTGTAATGCTGTGCCGGGAGCTTGCCGATTTTGGTGTTCATGTTGGCGGTAAAAGTGAGTTGATAGGTACCGTCTTTAGAATTGGTTGTTTTCAGATCCGTGATTTTAATGTTGCTAGCGCCGATCCGGTCGAAAACGGCCTGATTGCGCTCAGCCAGAGTTTTGGCGGTATACTGCCAGCCCGGACCTTTGAGGTGGCTAGTGTCGACTTGTTTAACGGCTTTTTCATATTGACGGTTGGCAAAAGCTTTCGTGTAGGCTTGAGCCGTGGCCTTAACCTGGTCGCCTTCAGCCTTGCCTTGGTACCAGCGAAAGGCACCGAAGCCACCCACAATGACGACAATTGCTGCGACCACACTAATCAAGATGGTGCGCGTCGATTTCTTCATGTCTGTTCCCCATTTCTAGTTTTTACGCTTCTCCATGTATAACGCCATTCTACGCTTCTGGGGGAAGGGAAGAAACCGGGGGAATTTTGCAATGATTACAGCCTTTGTAGAATTGCTTTAGACGTACTCAACGCTAATCAACCACATCATTCCAGCAACAACGAATACTTCACAAGATAATTCTCGACGGGCACGAGGAAGCTGAAGCGCATTTTTTGGTTGCGATGCTCATAACTTGTCCGAGTTGCTGAGAATTGTAGGGTTAATGGTTGGCGCACGGCTGAAGGATGCATCGCTGGTTTAACCCTGACTTTGTTGTTATCGAAAATGGTATCGGTTTGGCTGCTCATGCTATAAGGAATGTTCAACCACATGTTTTCGATGTAATTAGGGTTGTCCTTTTTATGACCATAATTTGCCGGTCCTGTTTGTTTAATCGCGAGGGTCACAGGAACGATAACCTGATCTTTCTTTTTCAAAACCTGAACCTTACTGACCCTAAAGTCGACATTTTCAGCATGAACAAGTTGGCCTCTTTTAATCAGCACCTCTTTGATGACGCCTCGTTGCTGCGGGTTGGCATTGACCTGTTGATAGCGCAGAAAGCCAATAATACCGAGGAAAACAACCAGACATCCGCTAATCATCCAGAACTTGGGATTAACTTTCATGCTGGATCGTCCCTTCCTTGACAGATAACTTATGAGTCGCAACCTGTTCGACAAATTCGTGATTGTGCGAGGCGATGACAAAAGTTGACCCGTTGGCGTTGAAGCGTTGAATCAGGTCAATCAATTTGATAATACTGTCATGATCCAAAGCGTTGGTGGGCTCGTCCAGGACAATTAATGGATAGCCGCCTAAGAACGCTTCGGCAATCCCCAGCTTTTGCTTCATGCCCAACGAAAATTTGCGGACTTTTTGGGTTGGAAACCTTGTGAGCTCAAAATAGGTCAGCAGGTCATCGAGTTGTTGCGGTTGGATAGTGGGATCTAGTCGTGCCAACAGTTCTAGATTTTTCATTGCGGTGAAGTCATCAATCAGGCTGGGATTTTCGATCAAAATGCCAGCCTTAATCGGATAGGCTTCTTGAGGGCTGACCGTCTTTCCGGCAACCACGACTTGACCTGTTACTGTGATAAGACCGAGTAATGCTTTTAAAATTAATGTTTTTCCGGAGCCATTAATGCCTTCAAGTGTCGTAATGCTGCCACGCTCAATGCTTGCTTCAACGTGATGCAAGAGCTGGCGGCGTTTAATCGTTTTGGCCACTTGATGTAATTCAATTAAACCCATAAGTTTCTCCTTTAATTTAAACTGGCGTGACGCTCAACGGCTAAGTAACCCATCGTTGCTAAACTGCTGACGCCAAGCAGAACAAGAATGGGGTGCCAAGCGTTTGTTGCGTTGATCCGTGTGAGCATGAGGTAACCAAGCGGATTCATGCGAATAGCCGTATAAGCATTAACGATGAGCAGACAGGCAGGGATGATGAGCGCCAATGACGGACTAAAATGATTACCGATCGCTTGGAGTAATAATAGTAAGAAGACGCCTAGCCAAGTGGTGACAAAAAGACCGCCGACTGCTGCCAATCCCTGCCAATTACCGAAATGAAGATTAAAAGCGGCGGCGATGGCCATGATACCGATAGCGCCGACTTCATAAATGGTGGTGATCAAGGCAATAAGCATGAGATTCACTTCAGCAAATTTCCGCGGCGGGATTTGAAGTCCTCTAAGATGAATCGTGCGGGTGTGCCAAAGTTGTTGGAGGCCGTTGAGCAGTATTAACAAAGGCACGAAAAAATAAGCAAACCATAATACAGGTAACACGACCCGATGCGTTTCAGCAGCTCTAAAACTCACCCCATCAAAAAACAGTGAGAAAATGGTCGCATGCGGATTCCCGGCAGTTTGCATGCTTAGAAGAATAACCACAGCATTCATTAAGATGAACCAAAAAAGAAAGCGCGTGCGAATGAGGTACCAGAAGAAGGGTAATTGGTTGCAAAATAAACGCCAGATCATAAGTCCCTCCTGTTGACGATGGCGGTCAATAAAGCAGTCATGAAACAAACCAGTCCTAGCATGATGATGCCTTTTGCCAGCAGTAATGGGTTTGAATCGCGGGCGGAAAAGTCGAAAAGCAGCGAAGGCAAGTGAGAGATCACGAGGAAAAACGATAGCCCGCAAATGCCAAAGCTAACGAAAAAGGCCATGAGCTTGCTTTTGGTTGCTAGCACAATCGTTGCGGCAATCAATCCGAGCAGAAAGCAGGCCAGCCAAAGATAAACGGCGTGAATCAGTAAGTATAGCCAGATGGTTTCCAGAAGATAAGCAGCGCCATTGACGGTGATCACGGTTATGTTGGTCAGGCTCCAAATGCCGGCCATCAGTAAGGTTGAGATGCTGACGCGGTAAAGGATTTGCAGCGTGATTATTTTTCGCGATTGATATAACAAAACATCTTGTACCCGGGGTTGAATGCAAGGCAGTAGACTGAGCAAATAGGTTGGCATGAGGCCGCTAAAGATGAGGTAGCGGGGGAAGATGAGGACCATGATTTGTTCCGGGGAGGAGGTGAGTTCACCGATTAAGTTAATCCCAGTTAAACTGATGATGGCGGTAATGAGGCCACAGACGAGATAAACTTTTAAAAACGCTGGTGTCAGTAAGTTCTGTTGCCGAATGACATTATGGTACAAGCCGCTTCACCCCTATTCGGGCAAAAACCAGGCAATAAGTGAGCAACGTCAAGGTGGCGAGGCCGGTGACCGGTAAACTGATATTGGTATTCGGGGCCATCTCGTGCAGGAAATCGGCTGGCGAGAAGCTAACTAAGTCCGGCAGCATGAGTAAACTGTTAAGCATCAAAATCGCAATCTGCACAATCAATCCTGTGCTCAACGCCACGAAAACATGCTTAATCCACAATGACGTCACCATGACAAAGACGGCGAAAAGCCCACCCCAAAAGCTCGCAAATAAAATTGAAATCAGTGCGTGTAACAACGGATTGGCGTAATACAGGCTTACAAACAGCGTATTTTGATTCGTCAAAAGGATGTTGCTGTTCAGCAGATTATCCGGACGAATATTTGGCAGCATCATGAAGTAAAACAACAAGTTAAGCGCCAAAACAAGTGCCACAAGTATAAAACCGGTCAAAAAGGCTAATCCAACATAGGATCGGATAACTTTTTGAACGGGAAAACACAATTTAACTTTTGCCAACAAACCGGAGTCGGCGTCTTCTTTTAGCAATGACGCTGCAGGGATGCTGGCAATGAGCGGCAATAAAATGAAAAAGATGATCGGCGAAAAGTTGAATGGGTCAATTGACAGCCAGCGCGTGTACGGCGAGTCCATTGGCGGAATCGGGCCTAAGACTTGGATCATTTGTAGAGCGCTAATGGCAAAAGCGACTGACATGGCAAGTAACAGTCGTTTTCTTGGTAAGCGTAGCCATAGAAATGACAATAGGGAAACACCTCGCTTTAAATGAAATAGCACCTAGCAGAAGGTGGAGTGGGCTTCGGCTGGGTGCGGTGAAGAATTTGGCGTGGTTCTGGAAACATCGAAACTAAAGATGATCAGGGATTAGAAAAATTTTTGATGCAGGCTATGATTTGGAGCATACTATTGCTTAAAGTTGTGGTCAATTAAATTTTATGGTTACCATTAGCTGCAAACTGAAAACGTGGGCTGGGAGTGCTAAGATATTAAGAATGAAATAGACTGGATTTTAATATTGAAATATATTTAATTCATTGATAAGGGAAGTAGATACAGTCGTGTTGAGAGCTTATAATCCCTTGGTTGTCAGTCGATTTTTTGATGGGATCACAGATAGTCGTTAGTCATTATGCATGTTCGGATGCAAGGTTAACGTGGCTTCAAAACGCAATAGCCTTTCACAGTTGAAAGTTTTTTAGCAGCGAAATTATGGCGAAACATTTTTTTAGTTTTAGCAGGTGGTCGGGGTGAGTGAACCGAGGATGATGAGAAGTCGGAGTAAGACGCTAAAAGAAATGAGCGTAAGGAAAATCTTAAAATAATTGCTTGCGCACGCAAATAAATGCGACTATACTATCAGCTGGAGGTGAGTATGTGTTCAAACGCTGGCTGATACTCATGACGCTCGGGCTGTTTTTCTTTATGGTGATCATTGATGGCACCATTGTTGTCGTGGCGGTTCCGACGATTGCGCAGGCATTGGCGGTGCAGCCTAGTCGGGTGAATCTTCTGTTGACGGTGTATTTGACCACGATCAGCGTGTGTCTGTTGTTTTTTGGACAGTTAGCCGATCAAGTTGGCCGAACGCGGCTTTTTATTCACGGGACGTATTGGTTTTTGCTTGGCTCGGCGGTGGCCGGATTAGGGGTGAATCTCCAGTTGGTTTTGGCGGCCCGCATCGTTCAGGCGGTGGGTGCGAGTATGACCATGGCAACGAGTTATGCAATTGTCGCCGATGTCTTTCCGCCGGCGTTGCTGGGACGGGCGCTGGGAGTCGAGTCGATTTTTATTTCGTTAGGCGCGCTGGCTGGCCCGGGGATTGGCGGCTTGATTTTAAGCCATCTTCCGTGGGGCTTTATTTTCTTGGGTCAATTTACCGATTGGCTTGGTGTGTGTGGTGATTGAATGGCTGGTATTTCCGCGCGCATCACGGTCACAGGCAAAAGTACAACTGGATATTCGCGGATTCCTGATACTTCTACTGCTGGGGGGATTGTTGGTGATACTGCAGATCAATCGCGAGCCGCTTGTGGCAGGCGTTTTGCTGGCGTTGATGGTTGTCGGCGGCTTGGGATTTTGGCAAGTTGAGCGCCATGCAGCCCACGCATTATTGGATGTGCAGCTGTTTCGGCAGTCTAGCTTCAGTCGTAATTTAGGGGCGTCATTGCTGAATTACGTCGGGGCGTATTTTTTCACGTTACTGGCGCCGATTTACTTGCAAGTGCTGCTCGGCTTGCCGGTTGCGCTGGCGGGGATGCTGTTGATGTTACCGCCGCTGGTTTCGCTCGTTGCCAATCCGCTGGCAGGTATTTTAAGCGATCGCGTTGACCAAGGGCGGTCAATGCGAGTGGGCCTGGGATTGCTGGTGCTCAGTAATTTGACGTTTGCCTTGGTACCCAGCGGACAACGGCTGTGGCCATTTGTACTGGTCGCCATGACCTTCGCTGTCGGAACCGCGTTATTTACCAATCCCAACAGCGTCATGCTGATTCAAAGCGTTGATGCCAAAATGCGCGGGCAGGTGGGTGCGGCGACTTCACTGGCACGGCAGTTAGGGATGAGCATCGGCAGCGCCTTTTCGAGCTTGGTGTTTTATCAAGTTTTGGCAATGATGACGCCCGCCCGTAACCTTGCCAAAACCGCACCAGCAGCGCTATTGACCGCACAGCGAGTGAGTTTCCTTGTTGCCGCAAGCCTCTTTTTACTTGCCGCGATCATGTTAAGAAAGAAGGATGGAAAATGGACTCAGAACCAGATGAACTGATTTCGCGGGTGAACATTCTGGCCCGCCAGATTCAACACGACTTGGATTTGCGGCTGGCTCCAACCGGACTCAATGCCAGCAACTATTACTTTATTTTGAAGTTAGGCAGCGTTGAGGACATGCGGCAGGATACCCTTTTCAAAAAGATTCATCTTAACGCCAGCAACGTGACCAGACGCTTGGCACAACTGATCGCGCTAGGTTTGGTCACCAAGGAAAAGGCGATGGATGACAAGCGTGCCTGGGTGATCAGTTTAACGGCGGAGGGGCGAGCGTTGGTTCCGCGCGTCAGCCAAATTGTCGCCGAGTATGAAGCAGAACTAACCGCGAAACTGGCGGCTGCGGACAAGGTTAAGTTTGAACAAATACTTGATGTGCTCAATAAAACGAAAGAGGATGCGAATCGATGAAAAACGTGATGGCAATTTTAGGGATTCCGGCAGATTATCACGTGGTCCAGACAACTTCGCGAACCAGAAACGGTGAACCGGTGACAGTCGAGCGCTTGCAGACCTCCGCTGATATCACGCCAAATAACGCGCACATAACGCTGGTCCGGAATGAAGCGGGAACCGTGATCAGTTTCAACGACAGTACTTTTAAAGCTGGCGGAAAACTGCCTGCTGCTGAACGTGCGCGTCACCAAGCAAGCCAACTGTTCCAGCAGCTGGATTCGACATACGCCGCCAACCTGACCTACATGCGCACTGAACGCCAAGAGCGCCACTACTTCGATCATGGCGAACGTATCAGCACGCCGGTTTACTGGATCAAGTTTGCTCACCGCAACGGTTCGTACAACTGGGTGACGATCGGGCCGGATAATCGTGTTATTGAGGTAGAGCGCGAGTCGTACTGGGATTACTTCAGGAACCGCCGCGCCACGGAGATGTGGAATTATGATGATTGGGTGCTGGCGTATGAAGGTAAAGGCCCACAGATGGCAGCGCCGAATGCATTGGCGTGAGTGTTGTGGAAAAGGGCAGCCTGCTGGTGAGAGAGTGAAATACCCTTGATGAAGTGAGAAAAGCAGAAAAGCAGCCTTTTGGTGAAGGAAAACACTTTTGAAGTGGTGAGGAAAAGCAGAAAGGCAGCCTTTTGGTAAGATAACGTCTTGATGCGAAGTCAGAGACAGAAAGAGGCGATCCAGTGGCAAAACCGGATTTTGAAACTTTAGTCGCGCGGCTTGGTGACTTACGGGAAGCGGCGCGCCGGTTGGCAGACGAGGATTATATCAGCGCGCGGTATAAGGGTTATAGTTCAGAAGGGCTCACGCTGGAGGAAGTGCTGGCGAAGTTGGAGACAACGGAGCATGAGATTGCTAAGTTAGAGCGGGCGTTGGAGCAGTTGGCGGATGAGGAGTGAGCTTGTGAAGCGCAAGCGAAAATGATGCCTATGATAGCAAAAATTGAGCAGCTTGATTCCGTTCCTTCTTTCAATACCTTGAATCGTTATGCAGCAGGGCTAGGGCTTAAGTTGAAGATTTCTATAACTGCTTAAAAAATACAAACAGCGATGCGATTGACCCGTGTGGATAAGGAGGGTCAATTGCATCGCTGTTTTTATGATGTGGCAGGTTATTAATGAAATGTGTATTGGACTGTCGGGCAATGATGCTAATCTTTGTCTGAATAAAGATCCTGGCGAAAAGACCTGCAGACTTTTTAAATTTGCGCTGATATTTTCCAAATCAAGGAGATATCAGCGCTTTTTACTAGCAACTGAACTGCTTCGGATTATAAAACGGGGAAGAGGGGCAATGACCCATTCATTGCCGTTATGAGCGTTTCATCATGCGCAATACTGATCAAGGTGCAATTCGTTTCCCAAGTGAAGGAAAAAGGTTCTACTTTTCGGAATGTAAGCGCTTGCTTAGTATAGAAAATGTAAGGAGGCAAAGCAATGCGAGAAAGATTGACGAATCTTCTACGGACATTGTTGGACAGTTCGGAAATACCTCTGAATGAGTTGGCAGTACAGTTTGATGTCACGATTAAAACCATTCGTAATGAGATTCAGGTGCTAAATGATTTACTTGCTGAAAAACAGCTGCCCTTATTCACGATCAAAAGAGGTGTCGCCTACAATCATATTTCAAAAGCCCAACACCAATCGTTAGCTGACCTGCTTGACTTCAACAGTGTCAGTCAAGGTGCATTAACCCCTGAACAACGAAACGTCTACTTGTTACTCGATTTACTGCAAGCGACGAAACCACTGTATTTGGTGGACGAACAAGCTGCCATGCAGGTTAGCAAAAGTACGATGGATGCTGATTTGCGGCGGTTACGCGCTGACTTAGCTAAGTACAATTTGGCGTTAACAACACATCCCAAATTAGGCGCACAGCTTGAAGGTAACGAGCGCTCCATTCGCACGATGTTTGGAGATGTCTTAACCCGGCAACATGCTTTGGCCACCTTGGTTTCGCAACAACTGATCGCAAGTGGTATGTACATCAACAAAATGAAAGAAGTCTTTACGGAGAAGGATGTTGCCTATATCCACGCTTTATTACTGAAATGCTTTCCTAATGGCGCTTTGGCCGCAAACGATATGTACAGCCAGCAAGTAACAGTTTTGCTCATCATCTGGCTGCATCGCGTTTCAAATGGCCATTACCTCAAGGACGATGAGGGTGAAGTTGATTTAAATAAAGCAACCACCAAATTTCTTAACGCTTTAATTCAGCACTATGATTTGAAGCTTGATGTTGCAAGTGAATTTGCCTATGTCAGCTTCTTGATCAGCAGTTTTAACCGGCGTGGTGCCATTGATCTTGACGATTGGGTCAAAGCCCAGATTTTCAGCGTGGCGTTGATTGATCATATGGAAACAGAAATCGGTTTTCCATTTTCCAAAAATGAAAAACTGTTCGAAGAGCTATATAACCACATGACCGCGCTGTTCAAGCGGGTGTCTAGGCATGTGAAGGCTGTCAATCCATTGAAACGCACCATTCAACAAGGCTATGCACCAATTTATCACGCGGTTGATCGTTTCTTTGAAAACACCCGCTACCACTTGCCGATGTCTGATGATGAAAAGGCATTTCTGGCCATGTACTTTTCCGCTACTCAAGCTGAAGAGCGGCAACGTCAAGACTACAAGTATCAAGCCGCCGTTGTTTGTAACTTTGGGACCGCCACCGGCAGAGTACTTGCTGCCAAGTTAGAGGAGCGTTTTAACATCGATGTTTTGGCGGTTCTGAGCACATCGGAAATCAGCGTTTTACGCAAGCTGCCCGTGACCGTTGTTTTTAAAACCGTGGACATGCCGATTGAAAAGATTCCGAGCCTTAAAGTGAGCCCGATTCCTTCAGAGGCTGACTTAAAGCACGTTGCGGATTTTCTTAACCAACATGCAACATTGACCAAGTATGAAGGCCGGACTTTTGATCCCACACGATTGTTCCAGTCCATTCTGGATGTCTTAAAGCAGCATCAAGTCACTGTCAATAAAGGACTGCTTGCGGCATTGCAAGCAGCCTTCAGCGAAAACCATGTCGAAATTAACGAAAGGGAGGTTCAGCCGATGTTGAAAGATTTAGTCAATGATCAGCAGATTCAGCTTCAACAGACAGCTGACGATTGGGAAGATGCCATCCGTGTTTCTGCCAAACCATTGCTGGATGAAGGCGATATTACCGAGCATTACGTTCAGGCAATGATCGATTCGGTTAAACAGTTCGGTCCGTACATTGTCATCGGACCATCCATTGCATTAGCACACGCACGGCCTGAAGACGGCACCAAGAAACTGGCGGTCACCATTACAACGTTAGCCACGCCGATCAATTTTGGTAATCCGGATAATGACCCTGTGAAAATCATCTTCTGCCTTGCTGCGATTGATAATTATTCGCACCTAAACGTGATGAAGGCCATTGTTCAACTGATTAATGATCAGCAAAAAGTGGATCAACTGGCTAAGCAAACTGATTTGCAGACTTTTAAACAGATTCTATTCAATGAAAAGACCTCAAAGGAGACGATTTAAGTGAGTAAGAAGCTCACGATTTATTTTATCTGTGGCGCTGGGCTGGGTTCATCGCTGGCTTGCCAAATGACGGCGGAGGATGTTTTAAACCGCCTGGGATTAGAGGAGAACCTTGAACACGAGGCGATTTCTTCCACACCGGGTTTGCGTGCCGACATCATTGTTTCCGCTGAAAATTTTGCCCCACAGTTTAAGCAATACGACCTTGATCCGGCCATTAAGTTTGTATTCTTGCATAACATTGTCGATCCCGCTGAAATTGAAGCCAAACTTGTGCCCGTCATCAAATCATTGTCAGAACAGTCGGTGTGAGTCCCAATCCGCATATGAAGGAGGGAAAGAATCATGGTTGTGGTTAACTTTATTATCCAAAATATCCTGACGCAGGCCGCCATCACCATTGCGCTCATTGCGATGTTGGGGTTGCTGCTACAACGTAAATCGTTTGGGGCGGTATTAACCGGAACATTTAAGACGCTGTTGGGATTCCAGGTGCTATCAGCAGGATCTGCCATTATTGTCACCGCACTCACGTATTTTGGAAAAATTTTTCAGCATGGCTTTCATTTAAAAGGTGTCGTTCCAAGCATTGAGGCAATTAACGGCCAAGCGATGAACACGCTGGGACTGGGAAATGAAATTGCGCTGACGTTTTTAGGAATCTTCATCGTCAACATTATCATTGCCCGCGTGTCGCCATGGAAGTACATCTTCTTAACGGGTCAGGCACTTTTATGGATGTCGACAATGACAGTAGTCGGTGGGAAGATGGCCGGATTGAATGCCGTGATGACCATTATTGTCGGCAGTGTTATCGGCGGGATCTTTGCAGTTGCGATGCCCGCGATCGCCCAACCGTTCGTTCGCAAGATTACCAAAGGCGATGCGATTGCGCTTGGGCACTTCTGTACGGTCGGTTACATGGTAGAAGCCGGAGCAGCATGGCTTTTCGGTGAACGCGGCGAAAAGAAGCACTCAATTGAAGACATCAAACTACCGAAGTACATGGAGTTCTTGCAAGACACTTATCTCTCGGTTGCGGTGGTAATGGTTCCGCTATTCATGATTACAGCGGCGTTTGCAGGACCTAAGTATGCCGGTAACGGAACAAGCCTGAACTATATCATGAATGCATTTATGATGGGTATCCAATTTGTTGTCGGAGTTTACGTTTTACTAGCCGGCGTGCGGTTGTTATTGGGTGAGATTGTGCCAGCCTTCCGCGGAATTGCGATGAAGTTGGTGCCAAATGCCAAGCCAGCGCTGGATTGCCCGGTACTATTCCCGTTTTCACCTAATGCTGTGATTCTAGGCTTCATCACCACCACAATTGGAACGGTTATTGGGATGTTCCTGATGCCAGTGTTTGGTCTCGCCGTTATCTTGCCAGGGATGTTAACCAATTTCTTTGCTGGTGGCACGGCCGGAATTTTCGGCAATGTGGTTGGCGGTCGTCGCGGGGCTATCATCGGCGGCGTCATTCATGGACTTTTCATCACCTTGCTGCCAGCCTTGCTAGTCACTGCACTCACCGCATTCGGTTTTGTCAATGCGTCAGCGACTGACTCTGATACCATCGTTGCGATGTTGATGTATGCATGGATTCTAACGCCAATTCTCAAGGCAGTCTGAAGAAAGGAGCAGCGCGATGTTCGGTAATCTTTTTAAAAAGAAAGAACCAAAGCAGGCGATTAGCGAGGCGCCAAAAGAAGCCTCAGCAAACGCCAGTGCAATTGACGAAGCAAACTTGAAAGAACAAGCGGCGGCATTAACCCATCAAATTGAACAGACAGCTGAGGACAAGGAAAAGCGCCACTTACTGTATAACCAATTAGGCGCAGTCGAAGCACAGCTAGGTCATGATTTAGCGGCAATTGCAGCATATGAAGAGAGTCTCAAAGATAAAGAAGAATTCGGCGATGCCTATAATGCTTTGTTGAATTTGTACGAGACTCAGCGAAAAGCCGCGGCCAAAGCTAAAAATGATGACGATATTCAGAAATGGGTTAATAAAACCGACGCCTTACTCGATATGTCAAAACGCGTGATGCGATCCGGTTTTGGTTATTAATTTGCTAGGAGGCAATTAAGTATGTATAAGAACTTAAAACAATTGATGGATGAAGCCCAAGCACTTGATTATACAGTCGGTGCCTTTAACGCTCACAACCTTGAAATGGTCCCGCCAATGATCACCGCGGCTAAAGATGCCGGGTCACCGATTATTATTCAAACCAGTGTTGCTACGGCAGAATATGTCGGGATGAAAAACTTCGTGGCCGTCTGCAAGTCGATGGCCGAGGATCTGTTGGTTGATGTCGACTTGCATCTTGACCATGCCAAATCATTTGATGCGATCAAAGAAGCAATCGACGCCGGCTATTCGTCAGTGATGTTTGACGGATCAGCCCTTCCATTTAAAGAAAACATGGAACGGGCGCGACGAGTTGCCGATTATGCCCATGAACATGGCGTCTCACTCGAATGCGAAATCGGGACGATCGGTGGCACCGAAGAAGGCGTGACGGTTAAGGAAGGACGCTACACAGACCCCCAACAAGCGCTTGAATTCTTGGAACATGTTGATGTTGAAGCATTGGCTGTCGGCGTGGGCACACACCACGGCCAGTTCAAGTCAAAGACGAAATTGAATTGGCCATTAATTGAAGAACTCCATCAGGTCATCAGCAAGCCCATGGTCATTCATGGTGGCACCGGCGTTAATGAAGACGACTACCATCGTTTGACCGAAAATGGCTTCCGCAAGTTCAACGTTGGTACGGAATTACTCGTTGGCTGGACGCGGAAGGCCAAAAAAATGTTTGGCCAGACAGAAGTGAACACATCATTACGTAACAACATTGTTCCTTGTAATGATGTCGTCTACGATATTGTCAAACACAAGATCAGCCTATTCTTGAACAAAGAAGCAGCCGTACCGGTCAAGGCTTAAGCTGGAGATGAGGGATGGATGACAACTGAGCAGCAACACGTATTAGTCCTGCTGGCTGGTGCACCGGGAACAGGCAAGACTTACACCGCCGCCAAAATCATGCAGGCAATTCACGGCTTTGTCTCTTTACCACTCGACTTGTTTAAGGAACATCTTTATGATGAGCTGGGTTTCGATAACCTTCGCGAAAAGCAGATGCTTGATGCCGAAGCCAGAGCGCGTTACTATCGCGGTATTGATATTTTGATGGCGGAAGGCAAGATGATTTTGGGGGACTATCCGTTTAGTCGACTACAAAAAGAAAACATAGAACAATTGGCGACCAAGCATCACTATCACGTCATCACCGTGCGCTTGGAAGCAGCGATCAACATCTTGTACGAGCGCCAACGTCACCGCGACTTAACCGATCCGCGCCATCTCGGTCACCTAATGAACCATTACCATCGCGGAGATACCTTGGACAATATTTCGGAACAACCCGACGGCATGCCATCGTTTGAGACGTTTGCTATGCGCGTAAAAGACAGAGGTTACCAGGATTTTCAAATTGGCCAGTTGATTCGCGTAGATGTCAATGATTACACGAAAATCGATTATCAAAAGTTGTTGGAGAAGCTTAAGCAAGCCTTGAAAGTGGAAGTTGAAAGTTAGAACTTCGCCGTGATTTTGACCGCGTGGCGTAGTAATGGATGACCGTTTTACCAATTAGTTTTGGTAAGGGGTCATCTTTTTGTTTTATGGATCTGGAACGCGAATGGTTAATCATTCGTTTTGAGCTTTGTGGATCAACTTATTGCGACAAGACTGGGTAGAAGCAGTACTGGAAGTTGTTGTGACCAAGAAAGTTTTGTGAGTAGTTTCTGAAGGGGATGAAGGTACTTCGGTTGCGTTTTGATAGCTGTGGGTGCTTGGCTTGCGACACGTTAGATTGTAGGTAGATGGGAAACGCTTATTCTTGAATGCTATAAGAATGGGCGTTTTTTCGATGCATACAGTTAAATGTGATTATTAATATCGTAATAAGGTCGAAAAATTATCCATACGTTTTAAAACAACGTTGTATTTAATGATACAACGTTGTATAATTTAAGCAACATTGAAAGCGCATACAAGGAGGGCTTTAATCTATGATCACTTCAGCACCTGCACCAACTATTATCAGCACTGACCCCGGTATTGACGACGCGGTTGCCATTGCCATTGCGCTCGGTAGCCCATTGATGGATGTTCAACTAATTTGTCCGATTGCCGGGAATGTCAGTGTTGAGAAGACGACACTTAATACCCGTCTGTTGTTGACTTTTCTTAATCAGTCACCTCGGATTGTTCAAGGAAGTCGCAAGCCTTTATTGAGACCGCTCAAAGATGCTAGTGGGGTTCATGGTAAAACCGGTATGGATGGATATCCTTTTCCAGAACCCAATGTGCCGGTGGATACCGTGACTTCTGCTGCCGTTGCGATGCACGAAACGGTGATGGCTAACAGTCAACCAGTGACTTTAATCGGGATTGGACCGTTAACTGATATTGCACTTTTCATTCATCAATATCCGGATGATTTGAAGAAAATCAAGCAGCTGGTGTTAATGGGAGGCGCGCTAGGAAGAGGCAATTTTGGCGTGTTATCTGAGTTTAACTTTGGCACCGATCCGGAGGCAGCAAAAATCGTCTTCAATAGCGGCTTGCCGATTCGGGTTGCACCGATGGAAGTAGGGAGACAAGCAAAAATCTTGCCGGCAACCTCGGAAAAGATCAAGCATTTGGGAAAAGTTGGTGATATGTTCTATGCACTTTTTTCAAAATATCGTGGTGGAAGTTTCAAGACTGGCCTAAATATGTACGATGCACTTGCTATGGCAATGATTCTAGCACCAACGTGTTTTACAGAAGTGCAAACCCATGTTGCGATTGAAACACGTGGTGAATTAACGGCCGGTGCTTCGCTGATTGATCTGAAAGGATATTTGGGTAAAGAACCCAATGCCAGTGTCGCCGTTGATGTAGATTCGAAACGTTTTGAAAGTTGGTTTGTCGAGGCTATTGGTAAAACGGCTAATTTTTAGGAGGAGAGACGATGAACGCTATTTTGATCTCAGTGGTAGGCATCATTGCCGTAGCCATCTTGATTTATATGTTGCTTAAGAAAAACGACATTAAAATGACGCTATTGGGTTTAGGCATTGTCTTAATGTATATCGCCATTCTAGTTGGCAACAAGATCAAAGTTTCTACGCCAACCGGTACTGCCTTGCTTGATCCGTTTCAAGCTGTTGTCGATCAATTCTCGAATACACTTGTTGGACCGGGATTTGTCATCTTGATTCTTGGCGGATATAGCGCCTATATGAGTCATATCGGTGCAAATCAGGTTACTGTTCATGCTTTAACTAAACCAATTGCCAAGATACGCTCGGTTTATATTCTGATTCCGATCGTCTTTCTCATTGGTAATCTACTCTCTTTGGTCATTCCTAGTGCCTCGAATCTTGCTATCATCTTGCTGGCAACGTTATATCCGGTCTTGCGCGCTGCTGGAATGAGTCGATTATCTGCAGCTGCAGTTATCGGAACTTCGGCAACGATTGTTCCGACACCATTAGGATCGGATAATGTTGCCATCGCCGCACAACTGCACATGACCGTGACGGACTATGTTTTTAAGAGCCATGCGCTAGTCTCGATACCGACTCTTCTTGCCATCGCCATCGTTCATTATTTGTGGCAAAAACACGAAGATAAGCGCCAGCCAGAAACGCTCACTTATGCTGATGAATTGACGCAAAATAGCGATGGAAAAGCAGGCGAAGCGGTGGAAGACGTTACGCATCATGGCTTTATGGCCTTTATTTATGGCTTGTTACCGCTACTTCCAATTGTTTTGCTGTTAGTCATTTTCTTTCTCAACCTCGTCATTGGCACCAAGTTAAACATGAGTGTTCAAATGGTAACCTTGATTAGCTTTGTTGTTGCGGTCTTTGTCGAACTATTGGCCAAAAGAAAAGCCCAAGCCGTGTTGAAAGAAACCGGTACGTTTTTCACTGGTATGGGCGATGTGATGAGCATCGTGGCATTGTTGGTCGCAGCGCAAACATTTGTACAAGGGCTCACCTCACTGGGCATCATCAACTTAATTCAAAACGCCATGCAAAATATGAGCGGTTCCGGAATTATCCTACCAATTATCATGGTACTTTTCACAGCCGTTATCGTTCTGTTGAGCGGCAGCGGAACGGCATTAGTCTTTGCAATGATTCCGCTCATCATCCCACTTTCAAAAGCAGCTGGCATTGATCCGGTAGCTTTATCCATACCTATGCAACTGGCAGGCAACCTGTTGCGCGCTGTTTCTCCGGTTGCTGCCGTTGTCTTGATTGTAGCCGGCACCACAAAACTATCGCCAATTCAGATTGTTAAGCGGACCTCTGTACCCATGATTTTTGGGGTTGTGATGATGTTGGTTATGTCACTGATACTCTTTTAAGCGAGGGCCTGAGCAATGATCGAGACCCGACGAATCTCCAGAAAACTTGCTACTGTCAAAGATCTACCACATCTTGAAAGAATGCTTGATCATGCCAAACAACAGATGTGTTCAGAAGGTATCACTCAGTGGACTGAAACGTATCCTAATCACGAGGACATCTACCGGGACATTCTGAAACGCCAGCTTTGGTTATTTGGTGATGACGTAAAAGCAATGGCGGTGATTGAAGAGAATTTAAACTTCTGGAATATTAAACGGCTAGTCGTTGATTCGGCGTTTTCCGGGAAGGGGATTGCTAGCTTGGTAATAGATGAAATTAAACAATTGATGGTCGTTCATCATGTGGCTGAAGCACGCCTTTGCACAAACCATACCAATCACCGAATGATTCGGTTAGCCAACCATCAAGGGTTCCTACTTCATCATTATTATCATGCACAAGATCGAGAAAACTTTGGAGCCTTTATCGAATTTAGGTACCGCAGATTTTCCAATGCGGATTCATGTTAAAATGAAGCGCTATATAAATTATTGAAAGATGGAGAATCGGCATGCATCGTTCACCAAAATACGTTCAAGTTTATAACCAAATTCTAAAGATGATTAAACAAGGCCAACTCGCACCCGGCGCAAAACTACCATCTGAAGAAGTGCTGACAACAGAATTTGAGGTCAGTCGAGTTACCTTAAGAACCGCTTTATCACTCCTTAAAGAAGATGGATTTATCCGGAGCATTCATGGCCAAGGACACTTTGTCGAGGCGAGTGAAAGTCAGAAAAAAAGTGGCATTGAAGCTCTAGGTAACCCAATGCTTAAAAGTCTCGTTCTGCCCATAGAAAGCAGGGAAACCTACTTTCATGAAAACCAGGCCAGTGAATTTACGGATCGACTATTCGATCGTCAAAACGCCCCATACGATACGTTAAACATCTGGTATCAAAATAAAGGCGAAAATATTGGAAATACACTCGCCATTGTTTTACCCACAACAATTCAAATGTTTGGCGTAGACTTGAGTGACAGCGCGGCTATTATCAACTTTCTTGAGGAAACCATCTACCAAAAAGCCTCGAGTTCAAACGTGCTCATTACTCTGTCAGATCGCCAACAAAAGACATTTCGGCGGACGTTTGGTGACACGAGCCCACTTATTTTGATGACAGAGGATATTTTTGGATTTAACGGTGAACGGCTCTTACAAAACAAGCATTACATTCCTGCAAACCTGTATCGGGCAAATGTGATGCGGTATCAGAATGATTTGCAGAATCAGATTGGGGCTGTGGAGTAAGCGAGATACTGATACTCTAATTAAAACGGCTTGTTTAAATTTATTTTTGAAAGCGCTTGACTGACTCTAAATGACATGCTACTATACAGTCGTAATCTAAATATACGGTAAATTTGGGCACTAGAAGAAAGACGTCCGATCACACTTGGATAATAAGTAGTGATTGGGCGTCTTTTTGTGTTCTTTTTTATCAAAAAGGAGAGATTTGTTATGAGTAAAGCACGTCGGTTAGCACAAATTTGGGGTTCAGATGGGAATGCGATTATTGCAGCCTTAGATGGTTTTGGATTTTCAATGAATACACAGGGTGTCGACTATACAACAGAACACCTTGATAAATTAATTGCTAATGGATTGGATGCGGCTTTAGTCACATACGGACAGGCAAAGACGTATGAAAAGGAACTAGCAAAGATCACCACAATTCTGCGAGTAGATGCCTCTATTAATGCTTATGATAGCTCTGTTCCAGTGACTGATCAGTTCTTTGATGTTAAAGATGCACTAAAACTCGGAGCACAGGGAGTTGTTTGCATGACATTTCCTGGCGCAGGTTCACGCGAACAATTTTCTCACCAGATGTTAGCCAAACTAGCTAAGCAGAGCGAGGATTGGGGTGTTCCAGTGATCGCTGAAACGTTGCCGTTTGGCTATCCTGTTACAACTAAAGAGTCAAATGATCCAAAGTATATTGCGGCTGCAGCACGTTTAGGCGCGGAGTTCGGTGCTGACATCATTAAAACTCGTCTGAGTGGAGAAGATACAGATAAAGAAATCATTGAAAATGCTAGTCGCCCTGTCCTAGCTCTTGGTGGGCCTAAAACAGATACATTAACTTATTTCAAGTTTGTTAAACATTGCATGGAGTCAGGTGCTCATGGTGTGGCTGTTGGTCGTAATATTACCCAAGATAAGAATCCGGCTGGTATGGTTGCAGGCTTAAACGTACTGGTTCATAAGGGTGGAACACCTGAAGAAGCTTTGAGTGTATACAACGAAACAAAATAAGTAGTGTAGAAAAACTGTCTCCAAAAATTGAAAACAAAATACTTGAAAGGATGATTCATATGCCTAAATCGATTGTTATTCCATCCTCCCTCAATGGCAAATACCTTAGAGAAGCTTGCGAGGCCAAATCAGAAATCGTCTTATTGTCTGGTGTGAATATTGGTAATCTGGGTTCCTTTGTTGAGTATATCCATGCACATCACAAGAAAGCTTACATTCACATTGACATCACAGGCGGATTCAGACCAGACGAGGTTGGAATTCAGTTGTTAAAGAATATGTTTCATCTAGATGGCGTTATTTCAACTAATATGCACGCATTAACACGTGCACGGGCGATTAAATTAGAAACAATATACCGGCTGTTTTTGTTCGATTCAAGATCGCTGGAACGGGCAGCTGGAGCAATGAGTGATGGGCAGTTTTCTGCAATAGAGATTTTACCGAGTGGCTATGCTCTGTCGGAATACGACAAGATCAGAAAATATGCGGGGGATACGAAATTAATTGCAGGAGGGTTTATACGGTCAGAAAAGAATATTTCCGACATTTTTGCTGCAGGATTTTGGGGCGTTACGACAAGCGATCGTCAACTTTGGCAGTATGGGGTGAATCGTAGTTAAATATCTACCCATACATGAGGGGGATAGACAAGTATGTCAAAAAAATATTTGATGGGTATCGATAATGGTGGAACGAGTACAAAAGCTGCCATTTATGATATGGATGGTCATGAGCTAGAAAAGACTACTGTTAATACAAAAATGTTGACTCCGCATCCGTTCTTTACAGAGCGTGATATGAACGAACTTTGGAAAGCTAATATCTATGTTATAAAACAAACACTCGAAAAGTCGCACATTGATCCTAGAAATATATCGGGAATAGCATGTACTGGACATGGAAACGGCCTGTATCTGGTTGATGATAAAGGAAATGCTGTTCGTAATGGCATTATTTCTACCGATGATCGGGCCGCCGCTTATGTGAAAAAGTGGCTAGCGGATCCTTACTATGAAAACGAGATTCGTCCCAAGACTTATCAAACAGTTTGGTCTTCACAGCCAGTCGCGCTTTTGGCCTGGTTGCAAGATAACGAACCTGAAGTATTTGAACGAACCAAATACATCTTCATGATTCCGGACCTCATTCGGTTTTGGTTAACGGGCGATGCACATTTTGAGATTACTAATGCATCTGGAACAAGCATGTTAAATATCAATACGAAAAAGTTTGATCAGGATTTGTTCAAGTTCTTTGGGATTGAACGATGGATGGCTAAGCTGCCACCGCTAGCAAACTCTACCGATCATTGCGGTAGTATATCAAGAAAAATCGCAAGTGAAACAGGTCTTGTCGAGGGAACTCCGTGTTCGGGTGGGGTATTCGATATTGCGGCTTCCGCGTTGTCAACAGGATTGGTGCACCGTCACAAACTTGGAATTGTAACCGGAACTTGGTCAATCAACGAGTACATTACGAACAAGCCTAAAGTTGTCAAAGACTTATTTATGACTTCAATTTATCCGATAGCAGATCGTTGGTTGATTACGGAAGCCAGTCCCACATCAGCTAGTAACTTAGAATGGTTCATCAATACTTTCATGAATAAGGAGAAGAGGGCTGCAGAGGATGCGGGATTTTCAATATACGAGTATTGCAACAAGCTTGTTGCAAGCACAAAACCACAGGATAGTGATTTACTATTTTTCCCCTTTATCTTTGGTGGTAATGCGGTACCGAATGCTAGTGCTGGTTTTGTGGGAGCTACAAAATATCACGATCTTAAATATTTTGTTCGTGCAGTTTATGAGGGCGTTGTCTTTTCGCATATGTATCACATTGAAAAGTTACGAAGAATTGATGGGCATTTAGACGGTGCTGCTCGTATTGCTGGCGGGATCACCAACTCTCAAGTTTGGTTGCAGATTTTTGCAAATGTCTTAAAGCAGCCTTTAGAACTTGTTAACGTGAAAGAAAATGGAACTCTTGGGACTGCTATGACAGCGGGGGTCATGACAGGAGACTTTAAGAGCGTTGAGGATGCGGCAAACCACATGGTGCATATTAGCCGAACAATTCTTCCTCAACCCGAGTTTGAAGATGTTTATCAAAAGAAATATGAATGTTATAAGAAAGCATTGACAAACATGGAACCTGTTTGGAATGGACTACAGACGGTTTGAATTATCTCGTATGAAGATATGGAGGTTTTAATAATGGATTTAGGTATTAAAGGGAAGAACGCCATTATTACAGGAGGAGCAACTGGACTGGGTCAGCAATTTGTTCTCGGATTAGCAAAAGAAGGCGCTAATGTTGCTTTTACGTACATGAGTGAAAAAGAGAAGCCAGAGCAGACGGTTGAAAAGGTGCATGCAATTAATCCAAGTTTGAAAGCGGTACCTGTTTTAACAAATCTGGCCGACGAAACACAGATTGTTAATTTCTTCGATACAGCACTTCAAAGGCTTGGCAGCGTTGATATTGTCGTGAACAATGCGGGTATTTGGCTTTCAGGAAAAGTGGTGGACATTCCTGCTAAAGATTGGGACTTGACGATGAAAGTCAACCTTCGAGCTCCGTTCTTACTATGCCAGCAATTTGTTCGATATGCTCTGAAGACGAAGCGGAGAGGTCATATTGTCAATGTGACATCACAAGCGGCTTATTATGGATCAACAACTGGACATGCTCACTATGCGGCAAGTAAAGCTGGATTAATTGCTTTTTCAATTTCATTAGCTCGTGAAGTCGCAAAAAATGGAATTAATATCAATAATATCGCAGTCGGAGTGATGCATACGCGAATGATTCAAGCCAATCTTGATAAAGATCCTAATTACTATGTAAACCGTATTCCAATGGGACGTGTCGCGGAACCATCCGAAATCGCAGAGCTAGGAATCTTTCTTGCATCTGAGCCAGCCAGTTATATGACTGGGGCAACTGTTGATGTTACCGGTGGTATGTTAATGCATTAATAAATGGGGAGATAGATAAAATGAAGGCAATCGCATTTGGTGATAATTTAATTGATGTTTCCATGTTAAAAGTTGGTCTTACTACTCTGGAAAATGCGGGGATTGATGTGACAATCCGAGATTGGTCTCACGAATCCACTGCTGCACTTCAAGCAGACAATCTGAAGGTTGAGCAGCATGGCCCGGAAGCAGTAAACGTTGACGATTCGCTTTTGAAAGATATTGATCAGTTTGATTTGATCATTACACAATTTATGCCAATCGGTAAAAAGATTATCGATCGTGCAAAAAACCTCAAATATATCGGAGTTTTACGTGGTGGTATTGAGAATGTTGATGCGGAATATGCTAAATCGAAAGGCATTAAAGTTATGAACACGGCTGGCCGCAATGCACGTGCTGTAGCCGAATTTACGGTAGGCATGATTCTTGCGGAGACACGTAACATTGCGCGAACTCACGCCGCAATGGAAAAAGATATTTGGTTAAAAGACTTTCCTAATAAAGATTACATTCCTGAATTGGGAGGTAAAACTATCGGTATTGCTGGTTTTGGGCACATTGGCCAGTTGGTTGGGCAGTTCTTGAAAGGCTTTGACGCAAATGTCATCTTTTACGACAAATATGTTGATGAACAGAAAGGATTTACAAAAATTGATTCTTTAGATGAATTGATTAAGCGGTCAGATGTGTTAACAATTCACATGCGGGTTACTCCTGAAACAGATCACATTATTAATGCAAAGCGCATCGCCGAGTTAAAACCTACCGCTTACTTTATTAATACAGCCCGCGCTGAGTTGGTAGATGAAGATGCCCTGCTGACCGCTCTTGAGCAGGGAAAGATAAGCGGTGCTGCAGTTGATACATTCAACAACGAGCCATTGCCTCCAGACAGCCGCTTTTTGAAGCTAAAGAATATTACTTTGACTTCACATTTAGCAGGAAGTACTGCTGACGCTTTTCGTAATACGCCTAAACTCTTTGCTGAGAGATTTATGGCGTCATTGCAAGAGTAGCTTGTCACTAAAGAAGGGCTGGGTGAAGCATAATGCAAATAATTCAGGCAATCGTTAATTTGGGTGCCGCAGTTATGATGCCGATTATCTTCTTCGTTGTTGGGGTAGTGTTCAGGCTCTCTATAGGAAAGTCATTTAAGGCCGGCATGTTGGTCGGTATTGGATTCACAGGAGTTAGTATGGTAATTAATCTTTTACTAACCAATCTTGGACCTGCTTCAAAAGCAATGGTTGCGCGGATGGGATTGCATCTTACCGTTGTCGATACAGGTTGGCCGACTGCTTCAACTATCGGATGGGGAACACCAATTATGCCGATTATCGTTATTGGGTTCCTGGTAATTAATGCGGTAATGCTAGTATTAAATCTGACCAAGACGGTTGATATTGATATCTTTAACTACTGGATCTTTCTTCTGCTTGCTGCCGTTGTATATGCCGCTTCGCATAGCTTTTGGGTCGCGGCATTGACAACATGGATTATCTTTGCTCTGACACTGATAGTCGCAGATTTGACAGCACCGTGGATAGAGCGACAGTATAAGTCATTAAATTTAAAAGGAATTTCATTTCCTCACCTAACATGCCTTGCTTGGGTACCATTTGGCATAGCAACCAACTGGGTGATTGAACGCATCCCCGGTCTCAAGAAGATAGACATGCAACCTGAGAAGATCCAGAAGCGTTTTGGGGTCTTTGGTGAGCCATTAACTTTAGGCTTTATTCTTGGGATAGCGATAGCGCTAATGGCGGGGTATGATATCTCTAAGACCCTGACTTTGGCTATTAATGTTGCAGCCGCTATGGTTCTATTACCAAAGATGATTGACATCTTAGTTGAGGGTTTGACCATGGTTCGTGATCATGTTGAAAAACAGCTAAAAAAGTGGTTTCCCAAACGGTCCTTCTATATTGGAATGGATACTGCGTTGCTTATCGGTGAGCCATCTGTACTTGCAACAGGTTTGATTCTCATTCCGATCGCAATTATCTTGGCCTTTATTTTGCCGGGCAATAAAATGTTACCATTTGTGGATCTAGCATCGTTAATGTTCTTGCTGGCACTGGTAACCCCATTTGTTAAACGGAACATGTTCCGGATGGTAATCGCGGGGACATTAATTTTAATTTGTATCCTTTACGTTGGAACCAGCATTGCACCCGAATATACTCAATCTGCAATTTCCTCAAAGATTCCGATGGGTAAGGGAATAACCAGTATGTCCAATATTGTTGGATCTGCAACCACCTGGATCGGATGGGTTTGTGTCAAAATAGGATCGTTGTTTTAAAGTGGAATAGTTGAATGCGTTGGTTTATCAGATTAACGAAGTGCTTAAAAAGGAGCCGAGGGGAATGCCACCTTGACTCCTTTTTCAGTCCTCAGTGCTTAGTTAAGTAGACATGCGTAGGCTGTATTGTATGATACTGACCTTAAAAAACTCTACTTCCGGGCCCGGAAAAATATATACTAATGTAAGCGCTAACTAACGTGTCATACTGGAATTGTCAGGAGGGCAATTGGGATTGACCTGTAGAAGAGGAGGCAATTATGAACGAGAAGATTAAACAGTTGCTTGACATCTTATTACAGCAAAAAGATTACCTTACTGCCTTGCAACTATCTGAAATGTTGGGGGTTACAGAGAGGAGTATTCGGAACTATGTGAGAACTTTAAACAGTAGTGAGACACAAGGGCCTCTGATTATTTCCTCTAACAAGGGGTACCGGATACAAAGAGACTTGTATAACGAAAGTATAGAAAATCGGTTATTCGCTGAGGATGATGCAGAATTGCTCTTTAGAATTGCTTTTATTCTAGTGAGCCATGTTTCTTTCATTACGTTCGATGACCTTGCAATGCAATTAAATTATTCTGTCGAAAGTATTCGCAGTAAGGTTCAGGTGCTGTTCTCCAAAATTCATGATATGAACCTTAACGTTGCGTTGGAGTCGCGAATCTTTACAGGTATTCGGATTTTAGGGGCAGAAAATCAAAAACGATTGCTTTTAGAACAACTAATACCAATTGGAAAAATTGTTAAGGGAGATTTAACCGATTCTACTTTTAAATTGTTAAATGGGGTGTGTGATAAGCAAACGATTGAGAAAGAAATTGTTAGTATAGACACGGTTTTCTCTCAGCACCATACAACAATGGATTTCATTGTATACGCGAAGATTATCTGTCACATGGTCATTGCGATAAGCCGTTACAGAGAAAATCATCCGATCAATAGTTCAGAAGTTAAAGATAGCAACAAGGACCATCCTGAATTTCAATTGGCTTCTTCTTTATTAGCAAGAGCCCCAACAGCAATAAGTAACAAAGCTGAAATAATGGCGCTTACCAACTATCTGATTGCCATGCCATTAAATACCCCAGGTTCGTTCGTGCCAAATATGAATGTGCTACAGCGTGGTCAATTGGAAAGTTCACTGAAAAGAGCAGAAAGCTATTACGGCATTCCGCTATATTCTAATGAAAGTTATCGGAACCAAATCATAAATCATATTATGAGACTTCTAGATCCAATCGAAGAAAGTATACCGGTATTTAATCCATATTCTCAAAAAACAAAGAGAGAATATCTGTTTGCCTATTCGATTGCTTGTTTTCTTTACGATGAGCTGCAAAACGATTTTGATATACAAGCACCTGAATCGGAGATAGCCTATCTCGCAATTCATATTCAACTTGTCTTAACTGAGGAGACCAAGAGCACAATTCGGACAGAATTAGTTTTCCAAGGCAAGAAGGCAGAAGGAGAATTGTTTCGATATAAGATCCAGACATATTTTCCAAGGATAGATATTGGGGTAGTCACAACGGCAATGGATTTAGCTGATATATCGAAGTATCAATTGATCATAAGATGTGGGTTTCAAGAGTCGGATGACCAGGTAAACGATAAGATAATAGAAATTAGCAAAGCATTGAACACTAATGATATAGCCAGAATTCAAAATTTTATTGAGACAGTTGGTACGATGTCTCTGATTCAGAAGCTTGACTATCATCATATGAATGAGTCTTCGAGTATGGATGCGATAGCATATTTATTGAAAAAATCAGGGTACTTTAACCTTTTCCCGTATTTTAAAAAGAGGGAATCAATGTCATCTACTGATATTGGACATCTTGTAGCTATGCCTCACCCCTTTTTAAAGGGTTCGGAGACAGCTGCCAAAGTCATCGTAGGAATTAATAAGACAGCAATTTCTTGGGGACGCCAAAAGGTTAGATTGGTTGTGATATACATTCCCGCGGCTGATCTTAAAACAAACAAAAACTTTTTTAATGATGTTTATGAACACACCAATAACTTGGCTGAAGTTCATGCCTTATTAGAGACTAAGACAAAGCGAGAGTTCATCGAGGTTTGGAATAGAAAAGGAGATTATTCGAATGCTTTATAACATGGTTGATTTACTAAGTGTTGCATATAAAAATAATTTTGCTGTTGGATCTTATAATGTCGCCAATAGTGAATTCGTAGAAGCGATTATTCACGCGGCGGAAGCTAAAAATGCGCCAGCTATTATTCAGATTCACCCCAACGAAATCAATTTGGTAGGTGACAATTTCACTGCGTATGTTAGACAAGCAGTTGATCGAACTCGTGTACCAATGGCCATTCATGTGGACCATGGTGCAACGTTGGGAGATTGCGTACGCGGCATTCATAACGGGTATACGTCAGTCATGATTGATGCATCGGCAAAGTCTTGGGATGACAATGTAGCACTCACTAAACAAGTTGTAGATGTGGCCCATAGTGTAGGTGTTTCTGTCGAAGCGGAGCTAGGGACAATCGGGTCTAACGAACTTTCGACAGAAGGGACCGGGGTCAACAAGATTCTCTACACCGATCCAGAGGATGCAAAGAAATTTGTGAGTTTGACTGGCGTTGACACGCTTGCTGTAGCTATTGGTACGCGGCACGGGCATTACAGTCATGTTGAAAAACCTGAACTGCGAATTGATTTGCTTGAGAAGATTCATGAGGCAGTTGACATTCCATTAGTCTTACACGGAGGCTCTGATAATAAAGATGAGGAGATTAAGAAGACGTATCTTCATGGTGTGGCTAAGATCAACCTGTCAACGGACATGAAAACTGCATTCTTTTCGCAATTACGCAAGAATTTGGATGAAAATCCTGGTGCTTATGAACCCGATCAGCTGATGCCATCAGCCAGAAAGGCGGCTCAAGAGGTAGTCGAATACAAAATGGATCTCTTTAATTCTACTGGTAAAGCTGAATTGTACTAGAGATAACCATCGAGATTTCCAATTGTGGAGGTGAACAAGATGCGTATTGATGAACTAATTGATATCAAAAATATTGACACTAGCATTGAACCGATGACAAAAGATCAAGTCATTGACCGGATGATCAGTAAACTAAGCCAGAATGGTTATGTCCAAGATGCAGACGTATTCAGAAAAGCTATTTATCAACGTGAAAATGAAATTTCAACTGCAGTTGGATATGGCGTTGCAATTCCCCATGCCCGAACCAGAGCAGTCGAAAGATCAACAATTGCTGTCTTTAGAGATCTTGCAGGTGTTCAATGGGGCCAGGAAAAAGTTAATTTAGTGTTTATGATTGCAGCTGAGGAGAGCGCTTCGGATGAACACTTGAAGATGTTGTCAAAGATTTCAACTTTTTTAATGGATGAAAGCTTTCGAGCTAGATTGATAACTGCAGCTGACCCTAATGAAATATACCAGATTCTTGTCCAAGAGGATGCTAAGAAAGATACTGAAGCCAACATTTCAAATGCGCGAGAATCTGCTGGGAAATATCTTATTGGGATTAGCGCCTGCATGACTGGAATCGCACATACGTATATGGCAGCCGAGGCACTTGCTAATGAAGCCAAAAAAAGGGGGATGCGCGCCAAGATTCAAACTAATGGTTCGACTGGTGTTGAGAATAGACTAACTTCAAAGGACATTGAAGAAGCCGATGCAATTGTTGTGGCTCATGACGTAAAAGTTGACACCACGGTTTTTGGTGGGAAGCCTTTCTTAGATGTTCCCGTAAAACGAGCTATTGATCAGCCCGGCTCAGTGGTTGATCAAGCTTTAGAAAAAGATACGACAAGTTCAAAATCTACTCCAACGCATAAGAACCTTGAATCCGCCTTAGGGAAAGAAACTAAGTCTGAAGAAGAGTTGACTGGTAGCGGTAAATTTGCTCGTGCTTTCTACACGCACATCATGAGTGGTGTGTCGTATATGATTCCATTTGTTGTCGTTGGTGGTATTTTTATCGCAATTTCCTTCATGTTTGGTATCTACGCATCAGATCCTAAGAGCGATCAGTATAATATCTGGGCAGCATTTTTCAATGAAATCGGTGGTAATGCGGCTTTTAAACTTTATGTTCCGATTCTTGGCGGCTTCATCTCATGGAGTATTGCGGATAAAGCAGGTTTAGCGCCTGGTATGATCGGCGGCATGATGGCTGTTAATGGTGGATCAGGCTTCTTAGGGGGCATGGTCGCTGGTTTCCTGGCCGGATATGTTACTCGATTCATTGTCAAAAAGACACAGAATGTTCCTCACTCATATAAAGGGATTATGGCAGTATTAGTTATCCCGCTCATAGCAACCTTTATTGTGGGGCTTGTTATGTTTTTCCTTCTGAATACACCAATGTCGAATATGATAAGGTTCCTGACAAATTGGCTAAAATCCATGACGGGCGTCAACGCTTTCTTGATGGGAGCACTTCTAGCTGGAATGATGGCATCTGATATGGGTGGTCCTATCAATAAGACCGCTTCAGCTTTTGGACTTGCTATGTTCGCTTCAAAAATCTATGGGCCTTCAGCAGCCTTGATGGTCGGTGGCATGGTGCCTCCGCTCGGAATTGCACTCGCAACTGTTTTGTTTAAGCGAAAGTTTACAATCCAAGAGCGCGAGGCGGGTAAAGCTAATTGGGTATTAGGGGCAAGCTTCATTACAGAAGGGGCAATCCCGTTTGCAGCAGCTGATCCGCTGAGGGTGATTCCGGCAAATATTATTGGTGGTGCAGTTGGTGGCGCAATCTGCATGGCGTCAAGCATTACGTTGCAAGCACCCCACGGCGGAATCTTTGTTATCCCAATTGCCTGCAATAAGCCACTTCTTTATATTGGCTGCATTCTAATCGGAACAATTATAACAGCGCTTATCTTGGGCTTTACCAAAAAGAATTTGAGCGAACAGCAAATGAAGCAACAGATGGCAGCAGGTATTATCTGAGAATTATGCAAGGTGCGAAGCTGAATATAGAGAGAATTATCGATATGATAAAAGGTTCGGTCATAGTATAAGGACTATACCGGACTTTTTTATATTGATTCTTGTGACAGTTGTGAATTTCTTATAACTATAAATACTGCACAATTTAAATGAATTAAAAAAGTAGCAAATACATTTCTTCGATGTATCCGCTACTTTGAATATTTGATGCTATAAGCTAGTCCTTAAGCTTAAAGTATTTAAGAAATTTTTAACGCTGAAAAATTTAGATAGTGATGGTGTTTTCTACGCATCATAGTCGGGTTCGTTTGTCAGAATCCAATCCTCTGCTTCTTTTGACCACAAGCCGTCATGCTTGGCCAGAATCTTTCCTAGGTCGGTCGTGGGGTCTACTTTGGCTAATTCTATTCGGTCAAATTTTTTACCACTGTACACCAACTTTTTGCCACCGCCAATTTCAGGTTGATTCATTGTTGTCTCAGCTGCATCGTTTAAGCCCATAACATGGGTAATAACTTTGGAAACGTCCAGCTTTTTCTCGGCAATTAGCTTAGCTGCTTCTGCTTCATTGTCTGCGTCACCACCTGATGTGCCAACAAAATGAGTAAAATTATAGTGGATGTTGTAGAAATTTACAGACGCAGAAAAGTCTTTTTTCATCGGGCCTGCAAACTGATTTAAGCACCCATCAGGATTGAGCAGGGAGTCTGCTAAAGTTGCTAACGGTGCAACGCTGATCATCAAAAAAGCGTCATCGTACCCATTGCCATCAACTGCATCTAGAAGAACTTCTTTTTGCTCATCAAGTGATAAGTTGTTGACGTTGACAAACTTGATATCTACCCAGTCAGATGGATAAAGTTTTTTAGCACGATCCAGTTTGGCCTGATTGACATCGGTTACAACAAGCGTCGACGGCTTTTTTGGACCATGTAGTGCGTAGTCAATGGCAAGTAGTCCCATTGGGCCTGTCCCGCCCATGATTAACATGTTGCCACCTTCTTTGATACCTGTTGTTGGTTGGTATGAGTGGAAGTTGACATGGTATTGTGCTCGAAATGCGGCAATAACACAACTTACCGGTTCACACAACGAACCTTCATAATATGCATCGCCTTCGAATGGAATTAAGCACCCCATTGTCATCACTTCATCAGGAATAATAATCTTTGTTGCATCACCGCCGATATATGGATATGAATAACCTGGTACAAAAGGCGTGTTTTGACGAGCCAAATTTGGCTGGATTACGTAATTTTGGCCAGCGTGGAACTTTGACTGCCACTTTTTGCCCACTTTTAAGATTTTTCCAGAAAACTCGTGGCCTAGAACTGCTGGATTATGCGCTAAATCATCAGGGGTCTTTTTGTGATCTTCACCTTCCATCGCAAGCTTCCATGATGACATACACATTGTATCGCTCACGACAGTCGCGAGGATCTCATCGTCCTTCATTTCGGGAAGGTCAAAAGTGTCAATTCGGAGATCCTTCTTACCATAAATTCGTAATGCTGTACTTTCCATGTTGATATCCTCCATTCACAAATGTGAGAATTGATTGGGTACTTATTTTTTCTAGCTACAAACAGATGTTAATCCAGCAATTTCGTTTGAACAAGTAAGCGCTACCAAAAAATCACATATGTGAAACTGTTAGGACAACTCTTTGATTGCCTTTGCTGTTGCTTCGGTAGTAATTAAAGTGTTTAAGAGACCACCTCGAAGAGCGGCAAGGATAGCATTTACCTTTTCTTCCCCAAAAGCAATTCCAACGGAGTGTGGTACTTTTCGCAATGCCGAAAAAGGAAAGGCAACAAGAATGGAGTCGATATCGCGAGCTAATTTTCCATCCTTGTCGAAAGGGTGTGAAAGAATATCTCCGACCATATCGGCACTGAAATAAGACTTGAAGTTTGTGTTCTCATAGAACGCTTGCCAATCAGGAGAATCTGTAATTAGTGAACTTCCGATGCCAAAGATCGCGATATTGACACGATTCCACAATCCTAAGATTTCTTGCGTGTTGGGGTTGGCGAGAAGCTCTTTACGAAGCGCTTTTGATCTGACAAAGGCAGGGGAATCCAAGACAAACGCTGTTCCGTTTAGCCGATTGGCGAGCCGGTGTGTCAGATAGCTCACATGATAGTTCGAAGGTATTCTTCCCATTGGGCCACCCACCAGCGGAACAACTTTAATATCACGAAGGCCTTTATCTGTTGGAAATTGACTGATAACACTTGAAAGCGTTGAACCCCAACTTAACCCAATTACGTCACCACTTTTAATGATTCTTGATAAAAACATTGATGCGTAAACACTCAAAGCGTTTAACTCATTGCCTCCATTTTCAGAAGCCGGGACTATAACGGCCTCTCGCAAATTGTATTTTTGTTTAAAAAAATCAATAAGTTGGCTGACGGCGGTGGTTTCGGGATTGATTGCGATAGATACCACGCCTTCATCCCTAGCCGCCTTCAGAATTCGACTTATTTCGGTTCTGTGAATATGGGCAATGTTAGATATTTCTTGTTGAGTTAGACCGTGCATGTAGTAAAGATCGGATATCTTGACTAAAGTTGCACGATCATACCGTTTAGGCAAATTTGACATTGATGTCACCTCGAAATCACAAATGTGAAATTATTCAACAGTCACGTTGTAACCGATTACATTCCAATTATAATCAAAAGTGAAATTAGTAACAACTTAAGTTTAACATTTGTGAATGATGAAAGGAGAAATATCATGTCAGATTGGCTCAGTTTGTTAGGGAAGACAATTATTGTTACGGGAGGCTCGTCAGGAATTGGGGAAGCAATCGTCAAAGAGTTACTGCAAAATGGAGCAAATGTTGTTAATGGTGATTTAAGAGAAGGATCTATACAGGATCCACGCTTAACATACGTAAAGACAGACGTGACTAATCCTGAGGCTGTTGAAAATCTTGCTAAAGTGGCAACACAGATTAACGGGGAGATTTGGGGGGTTGTCAATAACGCAGGAATTAACAAACCACGTGTTTTAGTTGATCCGAAAGATCCGCATGGGAAGTATGAACTTGATGTTCACACATTTGACCAAATATTCAACGTCAATGTAAAGAGCGTCTTTTTAGTTTCTCAAGCTGCAGTACGGCGAATGGTCAAGCAACGTCACGGAGTTATCGTGAATATGTCTTCTGAAGCAGGTCTAGAAGGTTCTGTTGGCCAAAGCGTATATTCAGCCAGTAAAGGTGCTATCAACGGTTTTACCCGTTCATGGGCGAAAGAATTAGGTAAATTCAATATTCGAGTTGTTGGCGTCGCGCCTGGCATCATGGAAGCTACAGGGCTAAGAACTCCCGATTATGAAGAAGCATTGGCTTACACCCGAGGGACAACTGTAGAAGCAATTCGAGCAGGCTATAAGTCCACATCTACAACGCCAATGGGCCGAAGCGGCAAACTGAGTGAGGTGGCTGACTTAGTTAACTATTTTGTTTCCAATCGTGCTAGCTACATCACTGGGGTTACAACTAATGTCGCAGGCGGAAAATCACGCGGTTAAAACATGTTTATAAGATTGGAGATGTGCGATAGAAATGGAAATAATTTTAGTTGGGCATGCACATACTGCAAAAGCCTTTAAAGAAGCAGTGGAGATGATTTATGGTGAGGTGCCAAATTTCCATCCAATAGACTTTACACCTAAAGAGGGTTTGCAATCGTTGACGAATAAAATTATTTCAGCGATTGATCCTAAAAAAGCGTCTAGTACTTTAATTATTACCGATTTATTTTCAGGAACACCTTACAATGCAGCAGCAGAATTAGTTTTGAAAAAGAAAGCGGCCGATGTTGTCGCTGGAATGTGCTTGCCCATGTTATTGGAGGTTGCAGTTAACGCAAATAGTATGGATGTTGGTCAACTAGTATCACATTTAATGAAGAGCAAAGAAGAATTCTCAACGAGCCTTAGCGAAAAATTGACAGCAAATGCAAAGGAGGATGATTTCTGATGATTATTACGCTTGCAAGAGTTGACGATCGCTTAATTCATGGTCAGGTTACAACAGTCTGGTCTAAAGAATCAAATGCGGATCGTATCATCATCGTCAGTTCAGAGGTTTATAAGGACGATATTCGTAAGACCTTGTTAAAGCAGGCAGCACCTCCAGGCATGAAAGTCAATATTGTTGATGTACCAAAGGCGATTGCTGTTTATAACAATCCCAAATATAGCAAAGATAAAGTGTTCTATTTGTTTACCAATCCAAGTGAAGTAGTTGATCTGGTAAAAGGTGGAATTCCATTAAAGAAATTAAACATTGGTGGAATGCAATTTAAGCAAGGTAAGACCCAGATTAGTAAGGCTGTTTCCTTAAATGCAGAAGATGTTGCAGCATTTCGAGAATTAGATCGATTAGGAGTCAAGCTTGATCTCCGTGTAGTTAAAACAGATCCATCTACAGATATTTTGACTAAGATAGATGAAACGTTTGGAAAGGATTAGGTGGTGATTATAAATGGCAATCTCTACCATTCAAATTATTCTTATATTCATCTGGTCTTCAGTAGTGGGTATGGGAAGTGTATTAGATGAATTTCAGACTCATCGGCCCTTGATCGCGTGTTCAGTTATGGGTTTGATTTTAGGTGATCCAAAGACAGGGATTATTTTAGGTGGAACTTTGGAGCTTATTGCCCTTGGCTGGATGAATATAGGGGCTGCACAATCTCCAGATTCGGCTTTGGCAAGTACTATTTCAACAATTCTAGTTATTGTTGGCAATCAGGATATTCAGAAGGGAATTGCGATTGCTTTACCGGTTGCAGCGGCCGGGCAAGTTCTTACAGTCTTGGCACGAACTGTTACAGTGGCATTTCAACATGCGGCGGATCGTGAGGCGGAAAAGGCAAACTTTACTGCCATCATATGGTTACACTTCACGGCATTAATTGTTCAAGCGCTCCGGGTCTCAATTCCGACCACGATTGTTGCAGTATTCGTGAGTCCAGAAGAGATTAAGAGCATGCTAGATGCATTGCCACAAGTGATTACCGGAGGCCTTACAGTAGCAGGAGGGTTCATTGTGGTTGTTGGGTATGCCATGATTCTAAATATGATGAGTGTTAAGTATTTGATGCCTTTCTTCTATCTCGGCTTTGTACTTGGCGGATATTTAAAATTAAGCTTGTTAGCTTGGGGCGCTGTTGGGCTGATCTTTGCTATCATCTATGTTCAACTAAATCCTAAGTTTGCGCAAAACCACAGCAATGGATCGGGCAGTTCCGGTGGGGCAGTTGCATCGGCCAGTGATCATCCTGCTGAGTTACCAGAAGACGAGTTGGACGACTGAAAGGAAGTGTAATGAATTATGGCTGATCAACCTGTACAAGTAAATAAACTGAAAACTAAGATTACAAAGGGAGATATGTTTAAGACTTTTGTATTCGAGAACTTTCAACAAGCTTCATTCAACTTTGAACGGATTCATGCGCTCGCTTTTTGTGTTGATATGATTCCGACAATTAAACGTGTTTATTCAAAGAAAGAAGATCAAGTGGCGGCCCTAAAACGACACCTTGTCTTCTTTAACACAACGCCGGCTATGTGTGGACCAATTGTCGGTGTGACAATGGCGTTAGAAGAAGGTCGAGCGGCTGGGGAACCGATTGATGATGGGACTATTAATAGCTTTAAAGTTGGCTTAATGGGACCCTTGGCTGGTGTTGGTGATCCAATCATGTGGGGCACACTGCGTCCTATTCTTGCAGCTTTAGGTGCCTCACTGGCACTTCAGGGATCTTGGCTGGGGCCTATTCTGTTCTTCTTCGCTTTTAATGCAGTTCGATTGGCATTTAAATGGTATGGACTTCAACTTGGATTTTCGAGAGGATTAGCGCTTGTTAAAGACATGAGCGGTAATCTTCTACAAAAGATTACCGAAGGCGCGACGGTACTTGGCCTCTTTATCATGGGTGTTTTAGTCACAAAATGGACAACCATTAATGTACCATTAGTTGTTTCGAAGACGACCGTGAGTGGTAAAACGACAGTAACGACCTTGCAAAATATCCTAGATCAGTTTTGTCCAGGACTCTTAGCGTTGGGTCTGACACTGTTGTGCATGTATTTACTTCGGAAGAAAGTTAGCCCAATTCTTTTGATTTTTGTTTTATTTGGAGTTGGCATCATTGGCTATTGGCTCGGTATTTTGAAGTAAGGGTGAAGTAAAACGATCAATCAAAACACAATAATAATTGCAATCGGCCTCATACTTTTGACCAGTGGTTTTCTAGTAAAAAACGAAAAGCAGGGTAAGAAGCAGAGATGTAATTTGCTGTATATGATTGCAGGCATTGTCATCGTATTAATTGGGCTGAAAGTAATTTAGGGAGGGGTTGTTCTTTTATGCCACTTGTATCAACGAAATATCTAGTGACGACAGCTTATCAAAATAAGTTTGCAGTCGGTGCCTTTAACGTTGGAAATAGCGAATTTGTTAAAAATATCATTGCCGTTGCGGAAGAATTAGAGTCGCCGGTCATCCTTGAAATTCATCCTCTTGAATATGAACTAATGGGAAGTGCTATTTTTAAATATATTCGAGAAGCAGCTCTGACCGCCACTATTCCAGTTGCTATTCATCTAGACCATGGGAGGAATATGGCTGATGTATTGCGAGCAATTCAAGATCAAGCGAATTCTGTCATGATTGATAGCTCGGGGTTTTCGTTCGAAGAGAACTTGAGGCTAACAAAACAAGTAGTTGAAGTGGCCCACAGGGTTGGCGTCTCCGTAGAAGCGGAACTGGGAAGTATTGGAAATAGAAAGTTCACAGAAGATCAGAATATGGGCAGAATTTATACTGACTCTGAAAGTGCTAAACAATTTGTTGAAGAAACGGGCGTTGATGATCTAGCCGTGGCGATTGGCACTGTCCACGGCCCGTATCCAAGCGGGGAAAATGATATACGAATTGACATCTTGAAGAAACTTAACGCAACATTGAAGATGCCTTTGGTGCTACATGGCGGATCAGACAATCCTGACAGCAAGATTCGAGAAGCTATTCAAAATGGCATATCAAAAGTTAATATTTCGACAGATATTAAAGTGCCATTTTATCATGGGATTGCTAAAGCTGTGGCTGAGAATCCGAATGAGTATGAGCCGTGGATTATGACGCCCGGTGCGGATGATTCGCAAAAAAAGGTGATTGCGGAAAAGATTCGTTTATTTGGCAGTGATCATAAACTAAGCCTTTACCTTGAGTCTCCAGAAAAATTGACGCCATATATCAACTCATAATGAGAGACCAACGCTTCAAGATTCCCACTATATTTACTTTATATGTACAAAAGCGGTTCTGATTTCTGGCAAGAGATCAGAACCGCTTTTTAGCTTAGATATTTTGAAATTAAAATATCTTTGGGCGGCTTATTAATTAAAGATCAGTGACGCAACAGGATAACCAACGAATGCTAAGATAAGTATACCAGCAACGGCTAGCGCCAATCCATATCTTAACATCACCTTAAGATCTACCCACCCAGAACCACCAGCAAGTGCCATGGGTATCGTTGAAGGTGGTGTTGACCATGCATAAGAGGCACCAGCGGCAATAAGCGTCGTGAGCGCCGCTACATTTACATTTCCAAGAGCTGTAGCTAATGGAATTAGTAACGAGTAGAAAACTGTTGCCATAATCGTACTTGAAATAAATTGCTTTAATAGAACCAGTAAGAACATCGCTACTAATACGAATAGGAAACTAGAAAAGTCACCGACAACTGGACCAACGATTTTTGCAAAGTACTTGGTAATTCCGAGTTTATCTTGTACTAGTGCAGTGGATAAAACTAAGACAGCTGCATTGAATATTAATGTGTTCCACGGCACGCCCTGAGTTGAAGCAACTTTAAAATCCATTATTGGCTTGCCATCAATACTGATCAAGCAAAGCAAGATAACGCCGATAAAAGCAGGAATGGCATTTCCTAAAGAAGACATGTATGCGCCAAATGCAGGATAGAAGTTTCCAATTGTTCCTTGAATAATCCAAATACCAATGACACTGACGAACACGAATGCGGTGATCTTTTCTTGTTTAGACATAGGGGGTAACTCTCGGCGTAATTTATTTGAATCAAAGTTGCGCAAAGGATTAACATCAGGACGGTAAAAAAATTTGTAGATTAGTATGAACGCAATGAAAACGAGCAGTCCAGTGATAATGCCAACAATGCTATATGATACAACGTCAATGTTTATGTTGGTATCACGAGCCAGGAATGTTAGTGGAATTAGAACAATGGCATGTCCGATAGGTGTCATTGAAGATCCAATGCCGACGCACATTGCAAGACCCAGAATAATCATCTGCGGTAAGCGATCCCCCTTTTTTAAACCTAGTTCTTTGAATAACTCCTCAGCTATTGGGATGAAAACTAACAAAGCGGCCGTTTGAGACATAAAAGCCGAGAGAAAGACTGAGGCGAAGAGAAAGATCACAATGAAAGTCCATGGACCGCGACTAGCAAATTTGTTAGATACTGACCAAATTGCAATTCGTTTTGACAAACCCGTTTCTGCCATAACGTAACTGATCATGAAGAATGCATAAAGAAAAGAGTTCACCCAATTGCCAATTCCATTGGCAAAAATCTCAGTCTGAGTCATGATCTGGAAGATAACGATGACTGTCATGCATAATAGGCTGGTCCACCCAATTCCCGCAAAATTCCAAAGTAACAATATGCCGATGAAGATTCCTATCATTTGCATGGAGTCAACTGATAGTCCATCTGGAGCGGGGATAAAACGAAAGAGAAATATAAAGGCAAACGAAATCACGTTCATAATCTTTTTCGAATTGATTTTGCCAAGAAATTCAGTAATACTAAAAGCTTTTGCCGTAGTTTGCATATCAGTTCACCTCACTAAAATTTGAAACCAGATTTGTTTGATTTAAGACTTGCTGTAATTTGGAAGGAGAGAAATCATAGATATTCTTGTGAGCGTTAATTGCATAGGCAAAGATGGCACCAACTGATTCGCCAACATTCATAACTATTGGCATAACTCTCGTAGCTGCAAAAGTTTCATCATCGGTTGATATTGCTTTGCCTATTACAGCAAGATTGAGATCTTCCTGTGGGAGACAAGCACTAAAAGGAATTTGATACATACTGTTAATTTTCATAAAATGAACTTTTTTTGTAATCGGATCATGAACATCGACTGGATAGCAGCCAACAGCAACACAGTCTTCAAATTGGCGTGCCTGCTGAATATCAGATAAGCTCAACGTTGTTCGTCCTTTGAGTTTAATGCTTGCCCTAACGCCTAGAATTGGTGCGATATTTGAGATATAAGAATTTTCACAACCTGGGATATTTTCTTTAATGAATACAATGATTGAACTTATTTGTTTTCTGCTTTCTTGCAATCCTCTTGAAAGTTGCAAGGCATCACGATAGTCGACGCTTGTTCTGGTAACATTCACGCTTACATCGTTGGTTCCCGGTATTGGAGCAAATGCAAGTATTCTCCCTTTAATAATGTCCTTGGCAAAGGCATCATTAATTATTTCTGACAGATGACCGCTGTCAATAAATTCCTGGAGAGTAGTAAGATCTACATTAGAAAGTCTGAACAATTGTGTCGATACGGGAATTTTATTTGAAGCTAATGGTTGAGTTTGACACCCTAAACTAACTGCAACTGCAGAATTACTGGTTCCATCAATGATGTACTTCGTTGAAAGCTGAACTGATTTACCAAAACTTTCAGCTTCTATTTCAAATCCATTTGTCAATTTCTGTGCAGACCTGAAGGAAGTATTGTAGTATATGCGAACGTTGTTTTCAGTCAATAGATCCTCCAGTATCAGTTTCAAAACTTCGGGATTATACCGGAGTCGATCTACTCGTATACTTTTGTCGGAAGACATTGGTAATTGGTAATAATATTTACCTGAATTCCATTCAACGAGACGATCAAATATCTTTTTTTCAAAACCTTTATAGATCAATCTTTTTTTAAATGTGACTGCGTTGAATTCCGCTAACCCTGATAAAGTTGCATTTCCCCCACAGGTGGATTGTTGTTCAATAATGGTTACCTTTATACCCCTTGAAGCGGCTGCTAATGCAGCCATTACGCCTGCGGTTCCACCACCAACGACTATTAAGTCTGAATTCATCAAAATGTCCTCCTTGAGCATATCCTTTTTTCTGTTGTACAACAGGCTGTTGGTGTTAGAATAAAATAGCGCTTTCATTCGTGCAATCGATTTAATTCACTACTTCTTTCGGTAAAACCGATTTATCAGAGCAGAGAGGACAGTCATGAATCTTAATCAACTGAATTACTTTTTGGTGTTGGCTAGAGTTGGTTCATACAGTGAAGCGGCATTTCAATTGGATATTGCCCAATCAACATTAAGCCAGTCAATGCTGAATCTTGAACGAGAATTTGGAACACCATTGTTTTATGCTGAGAAACGAGTTACTTATTTGACCGGGGCAGGGGCTGTTTTTCAAGAAGAGGCAAAGAAAATACTTCAAGATGTTGCTCAAAGCAAGGAAAAGGTAGCTCAATATCTAAATGGAAATATCGGAAATGTCACGATTGGAGTTTCCGGATCTTTTGGAGTGAATATTGTTCCTAAGGCCATTAGACGTTACCGACAATTTCATCCAGAAAACCTTGTAAATTTTAGTATCATTCAAGGAAATACCGAACAGATATTACAAGGTATCAGGGATCACGATGTTGACTTTGGAATCTGTTCCTACTCAAGGCATAATGAGGATATCGAATTTTCATTAATTGAACGGGAACCCTATGTTGTCATAACCAGCAGATGGCATGAACTTGCTGAACGTGAACAGATTTTAATCTCAGAAATCCTTAAGTATCCGCTTATTACTTTTAGCACTCAGAGCGCTGTTTACTATGACATTGCACGTATGCTGAATGTTGATATGACAAAGTTAGACATTGTTATGCAGGTTGACGACTCATCCATGATGGTGTCGCTTGTAGAGTCTGGTATTGGGATTGCAGTCATACCACGTATCTATGTGTTAGATAACTTTGATGTCAAAGTTTTGAATTTAGAAGATCAACGATACCGGGATATATTTTGTGCGTATCTGAAATATCAAATTCTTTCTCCGGTTGCGAAAGAATTTCGGTCATTAATACAGCTATCAAGTATCAGAAATAGCAAAGGATGAACCGAATTAAGCGTCTCCAAATTTGACGGTATTGAATTTCAATCAATCTTAATTTTTTCCGGCAAGAAATTTGAGGTCCTTGGTATGCGGAAAGATTTATAAACTAAGCAGTTTAAGTTTGAACACAGCCTTTACACCCGAACATTTCTCAGCTAAACTCTGATTACATTCAGTTTCCACAGAACCCACAAACAAGTACCAAAACTGAACGAAACACAGCAGCATCTGCCAACGAACAATTGGTCATAGGATGCTGCTGAGAATATAGGAGGCGAGTAGATGGCAAAGTTAGTGTTGCAGACAGATTTCGGATTGGTGGATGGTGCCGTTGCGGCGATGTATGGGGTGGCTTATGGTGTTGATGATAAGCTGTCGATTCATGATTTGACGCACGAGATTCCACCGTATGACATTTTTGCGGCGTCTTATCGGTTGTATCAGACGACGAAGTATTGGCCGGCGGGGACGGTTTTTGTTTCGGTGGTTGATCCGGGTGTTGGCAGTGATCGACGGAGTATTATTGCGGAGACGGCGGACCATCATTTTGTGATTACACCGGATAATGGGACGTTGACGCATTTGGCGAAGTTTGTTGGTTTGAAGCGGGTGAGTGTGATTGATGAGGCGGCGCATGCGTTGCCTGGTAGTCAGGAGAGTCACACGTTTCATGGCCGGGATATTTATGCGTACAATGGCGCAAAGTTGGCGAGTGGCCAGATTACGTTTGAGGATCTAGGGACACCGCTTGCTGCTGATCAGATTGTAATGTTGCCGTTGGGCGAAGTGACGCAGCAGGAAGGCCAAATTGCCGGGACAATCGATATTTTGGATATTCGGTTTGGTTCGTTGTGGACGAATATTCCGCTGGATGCGTTTAAGAAGCTTGGCGTGGCACCGGGCGAGTTGGTGCAGGTGTCGATTTATTATCATGATCAGATGCGGTATCAAAACCAGATGCCGTTTACGCGGACGTTTGCGGCGGTACGGGTTGGCGAGCCGCTGGTGTATGTGAATTCATTGCTGAACCTTGGCGTGGCGATTAATCAGGATTCATTTTCGAAGTTGTATCATATTGGTACTGGCGTTGATTGGCATATCACTGTTAAGCGGCTTTAGGTATAATGAATTCATTATGAAAATGTTGCGTCAGCTAATCATTCGTTGACGTTGTGGCACGAATGATACGAGGAGGATTTTTATGCGAGATCACAAAGTTTTGAGTGTCCGAACGGTTGTTGCAATCGGGATTGGTACTGCAATTTTATTTATTTTAAAGCGCTTTGCCGTTATTCCAACTGGGATTGCTAACACGAATATTGATATTTCTTATGGTTTCTTGGGCTTTATTGCAACGCTGTTTGGACCGATCGCCGGCTTCTTTATCGGTTTTCTCGGCCATGCACTGAATGACTTTACTCAATACGGTCAGCCTTGGTGGACATGGGTTTTCACTACCGGTTTGGTTGGCTTTGTGATTGGGCTATTTTGGCGGCGGTTTAACGTTGAAGCCGGCAATTTTGGTGCGAAAAAAATTGTGGCGTTTAACGTTTTGCAGGTGATTACGAATGTGGTTAGCTGGAGTCTGATTGCACCGACGCTGGATATTATCATCTATAGCGAACCGGCTAATAAGGTTTATGTTCAGGGGATTGTTTCGGCAATTTCCAATAGCATCGCAACTGGTGTGATCGGGACGATTTTGTTGGTGGCGTATGCAGCAACGCGGACACGTTCTGGCAGTTTGAAGAAAGAGTCTTAATATGGCGGCACCAGCAATTCAACTTGATCATGTGACATTTCAATATGACAGTCAGGCTGAACCGACCTTACACGATATTAACCTGACAATTCAGCCAGGCGAAAAAGTCTTGATTGTCGGGCCATCCGGGTCAGGCAAATCCACACTAGGCAACCTGATTAACGGGCTGATTCCACATGCATTTCCCGGGAAATTAAGCGGGACAGTGAAGGTGAACGGGAATGTTGTGCAGGATCAGAGTCTGGCTGCATTGTCGCTGAATGTCGGAACGGTGTTGCAGGACCCAGATGCCCAATTTGTCGCGTTGACAGCCGGCGAAGATATTGCCTTTGCATTGGAAAACAGCGCCGTGGCTCCGAGTGAGATGCACACCAGAGTTAAAAAGTGGGCCGAGCGTCTGAAAATTGGTGATTTATTGGCGCAGGCACCGCAATCACTTTCTGGCGGGCAAAAGCAGCGGGTGGCAATGGCCGGCGTCTTAATTGATGAAGGCGACATTTTGCTGTTTGATGAACCGTTGGCGAGCCTGGATCCGGCAACCGGTGAAGCATCAGTGGCGTTAATTGATGAGCTGCATCAAACCTATCATGTCACGGAAGTCATCATTGAGCATCGACTGGAAGACGTGTTGCGGCGGCCGGTTGATCGCGTGGTGGTGATGGCAGATGGCCGCATTCTCGCTGACGACACCCCGGAAGCATTGTTGCGCGGCCAATTGCTCCAAAAAATCGGACTACGCGAGCCGTTGTATCTTGAAGCAGCCGAGTTTGCAGGTATTGATTTGAAGCAGGCAACGCACTTGGCAAACCTCGAAACATTCGACGCCCCGAATTTAGGTGCCAAACTTGCAGACTTTACCACCGAGGCGCCGAAAACGGTCGCCGATCAGCCGCAAACACCGCTGTTGACGGTTGCCGGCTTACAATTTGCGTATCCAAAAGGCCGCCAGATTTTCACCGATTTGAACTTAACGCTGCATCATGGTGAGATGGTGGCGTTGGTGGGACGCAATGGTGTCGGCAAGTCTACCTTGAGCCATTTGATCGCGGGGTTTCTGAATCCGAATGCTGGCCAGATTACGCTGGATGGCGAGGATTTGGCCACATGGTCGGTTAAAGAGCGGGCAGATAAGATTGGCTATATTCTGCAGGATCCGAACCAGATGATTAGCAAGCATTTGATTTTTGATGAAGTTGCACTGGGACCGCGATTACGTGGTTGGGATGAAGACCGCGTCAAATCGGCAGTGCTATCGGCGCTTAAAGTTTGCGGCTTGTATCCATTCCGTTCCTGGCCAATTAACGCGTTGAGTTACGGTCAAAAGAAGCGGGTCACGATTGCAGCAATTTTGGTACTAGAGCCGGCATTGATGATTCTTGATGAACCGACTGCCGGTCAGGATTGGCGGCATTTTACCGATATGATGCGCTTTTTGACCAAGTTGAATGACCAAGGCATTACGATGATGTTGATTACCCATGATATGCACCTGATGTTGGAATATGCGCAGCGGACGATTGTGCTCGGCGATGGCGGCGTCTTGATGGATGCCACGCCCGCTGCGGTATTGACCAATCCGGACGTGATTCAACACGCTTCGCTGGCCCAACCCAGCCTATATCGTTTAGCCAAACGCTTAAATCTTGACCCGCTGGCATTTACCCAAGCAGTGATTGATCAGGAACGGAGGGTGCGCCAATGAATTCTCTTTTTGGATACGACCCCCAAGACACGTGGCTGCACCGTTTAACCGGAGCAACTAAAATGTTGGCGTTCCTCGGCATTTCGGTTATTGTCATGGCCAGTTACGACACACGCTTCGTTTGCGCAGTCATGCTGGCTTCGATTATTTTATTCTTACAAGCAAAAATTCACTGGCACCAAATTAGCTTGGTTATCAAAATTATTACCATTTTTGCGGTCGTGAACCTATTACTGGTTTATGTCTTCTCGCCGCAATACGGGGTGGGGCTCTATGGAAGCAAACATGTTTTGATCCATGCCGGCTACCTGACCCTGACTCAGGAACAGCTATTTTATGAACTGAATCTCGCTTTAAAATACATCGTAACTGTCCCGCTGGCCTTGATCTTCTTAATCACCACCAATCCCAGCGAATTTGCGGCGAGTCTCAATAAGTTACACGTATCGTATCGCATCAGCTACTCGGTGGCCTTGGCACTGCGGTACATTCCCGATGTCCAAGCCAATTTCCGCCAAATCAGCCTAGCTCAGCAAGCGCGTGGCTATGAATTGTCGCGCAAAGCCAAGCTGTTCCAGCGGCTGAAAGGGATGGGGCAGATTCTCATGCCGCTGATCTTTACAAGTCTGGATCGCATCGACCAAATCAGCCAAGCCATGGAACTGCGGCGTTTTGGTACTGGTAAGCGTCGGACGTGGTACATGGATCAGCCGCTTCGGACACCTGATTGGTTGGTGCTGGGTGGTGTTGTGGTGATTACTGTGGTTGGATTGGTGCTGTTTCGGGTTAATGGCGGGCGGTTTTTTAATCCGTTTCTGGGCTCGAACCAGTAATTATGCGTGACCGACTGTTCAATCAATAGAGATAAATATATGGCAATGGCGGCACGATTCTCCTGAAGTTAAGGAAACCGTGCCGCCATTATTATGTCAATCGAGAATTAGGTAAGAGGAAACCTTATTTGTCTTGATGGCCAATATCTCTTACACTTTCTCGTTCAACAATTGAAATTGATGTGTAAATTTGCTGTTTGGAGACTATTTTCTTTTCTGCGTCAGGCGCTTCCAATCGTTTAACGCCTTCAACCCCCATTTTATAGAATGCTTGGGTGACACTCGTTAACTGTGGTTGTACCATTTCGCATATTTCAGTGCCGTCAATGCTGACTATTGATAAATCGTCTGGAATATTTAGGCCAAAGTCGCGTGCTTGGTTCAAAATACCGACTGCGGCTTCATCACTTCCGGCGATAATACCCGTTAACTTTGTTTTGCCTCCGTAAGCTTTCATTGCCGCTTGGCCAGAAGTATAACTATAGTCGCCTAGTTGCACCCAATCATCTTTTGGCGTGATACCGGCTTCTTTTAGGGCCTCACGGTAACCCTCTAAACGAAGTCTTCCTGTATAAGGATACTTGTCAATAGCGGCTAATCCGATTTTTCGGTGTCCTTTAGCTAAAAGTAACTGTGTGGCCTGATATCCGATTTGGCGATCGTCAGAGCTAATGAATGGGAATCGCTGATCATTAAATCCAATTGATAAGAAACAAAACGGTATTTGAGACTCCTGCAAGAGTTCAAGATTTTCAGCGGATAGTGCAATTGACAATAATAGAATTCCTCTAACAGGACGTTCAATAGCAGTCATAAGAGCTCGTCTTTGTTCAACAGGATCGGCACTATTTGAATAGATGATAATTAAATTCAATCCATGCTTAATTGCTTCTGATTGAATACCATCAATAATTTGACCTGAAAAGCTTGTCTTGACAGAACTAACAACGGTCGCAATGACGTTACTGCGCTGTTTGACTAACTCAACTGCTGCTTGGTTTCTTTTATAACCTAGTTCTTTAGCAGCAGCACGTACCTTTGCGGCTGTAGCCTGACTATATCCGGATTGTTTGTTACCCAAAACGCGGGAAACAGTTGATGCTGCAACTCCTGTCTTTCTTGCAATATCCTTGATTGTTGCAACCATACAATTGCCTCCTGATTCCAAATGATATTTACCAACAATTGTACATTCTTAGGTTCTTAAAGCAAGAATTACAAGGAGGTACTTCAGCAAATTCTATTTTCCTTCATGAACGATAACTACGGAAATAGCACCGATGACCATTGACACAAAACCGACAATCATCATCATTGATTGACTGTTACCCATCATTGGGAAAATGATGAAGCTTAAAAGTGATCCAAAGATTTGAGGTAAGCAAATTGCAATGTTAAATAGCCCTAAATATGATCCTTCATTTTGTCCATTCAGAGAGGATGTTAACAAGGTAAATGGCAGTGTATTGATCGTGAAGTTACCGATGCCATATAGCGCAAAGGCGGCTAAGGCAATCCACTTATTACCAGTAGTTGCTGTAATAATGATACTGATTGCATTTGCAAATAAGCCAAAAGAATACCAGAATTTCCGTTGATTTGGTTTTGTTTTAGCATAAACGAATCCCCAAAGTAGGGCGGCAACGCTATAAAAGGCTGTCATAACGCCGTACCAATTTCCGGCAGCCTGGAAGCCTGCCGACATGGGATCAGTTGTATTCCAGATGTTTTTTGCCATGGCTCCGGTTGCATAAGTCCAAGTGTACATGATGCCGATCCAACTGAATAATTGAACAACAGCCAGTTCCCAGAAAGACTTTGGCGCTGTTTTTGTAAGTTGCCAGAGACTTGGGGTTTTAGCGTGTTGCTTTTTGAGGTCAATTTCATGATATTTGGCATACGTTTCAGGATCATACTCCTTGACCTTGAGTACGGTTACGAAAGTGGTCAAAAGGAGGATGGCTGCGCCGATTAAGTAAGCCCAAATAACTGTATTAGGTACCTGACCTTTAGCGGCAGTATTTGACATGCCACCCATCGTCAGAAGGTAGGGCAGCAATGCAGCCAAGATACCGCCAGCGTAACTGAAGATCTGTTGCCAAGACCATGCCAGATTCTTTTGCTTGTTATTGACCATGTCGCCGGCCATCATTCGATATGGAGCTAGGCAAACATTGCTGAACAAGTCCATGAGAGCAATTGCGACAGCAGCGTATACAAGCGCAGTGATTGAGCCATAGCCAAAACCAAATGAGCCAGTAAAGGGAAGCATAACCATCACAATGGCAGCAATTGGCGCACCAAACAACAAATACGGGATCCGGCGGCCAAAACGGGTCCAGGTCTTGTCAGAATATTTACCTAGTAGTGGCTGAACAACCATGCCTAACAAGGGTGGTAGTAGAAAGAAGAAGCCGAGACTATTAGGATTAACGCCAATCGTTTGGGTGATTCGACTCATTTGAGATCCTTGTAGCGTAAACGCCATGTTGACCCCAATGCACCCAAACGTCATGGCTAAGATCGTCTGCATGGACAGGTCAGGCATACTGCTATCGACTGTGGTCGTTTCGACTTTTTCCTTGCTATCTACTGAAGGATTCATCGTATTTTTAGACATATTAGCTATACCTTTCTCTTAGTATTGATAAACTTTTGCTTCATATGGCCGAATGTTGTCTCCTTGATCATCAGCGTAATTAGAAATTAATATTTTCGCGTGACTTGGAAGATCATAATGGCGAGTCAAGTTTTTGTTCGTGTAGTTTAGAATGACGACAAGTGTGGTATCAGCGTTTGTTCTTGTGAAAGCATAAATCTCCTCATCGTCAGAATTTCCGGGGATTAATGCGTAGGTGCCGTCGGTGATGACTGGGAGTGTATGACGTAGCTTGATGAGCTTTTGATAATAATAAAACACTGAATTTGGATCACCCAATGCTTGTTGAACATTAATAGTTTTAAAGTTTGGGTTCATTTTTCCCAAGGACTGTGTTTCGAAAAGCCTGCATTTTCGTGATCACTCCATTGCATCGGCGTCCGCGCATTATCGCGGCTATGCATCTTGATGTAATTCATCATGGTCGTTTTGTCGACAAGATGTTGCTCTTCAACGATTTGGTGATAAGAGTTAAGTGAATCAATATCAACATAGTCTTCAATTTTGGAGAAGTATGCATTGGTCATGCCTATTTCTTCACCCTCATAGATATATGGGGTTCCTTGTTGCATGTGCAGCATGGTCGCAAGCATTTTAGCGCTGAGGACGCGGTTTTCTTCGGTGGTATCATCGCCAAATCGGGATACGACTCTTGGTTGATCGTGGTTATTCCAATAAAGTGAATTCCATGCTTTTCCGGCTAAGGCTAATTGCCATTTGGTCAGATTGGCGCGAAGATCTTTTAACGAAGCCTTACGATCGGCCCAACGTCCTAGGGCGGGGTTTGAATTGCCGTCCAAGCCCATATGTTCGAATTGAAAGACCATGTTTAGTTCTTTGTTGTCAAGGCTGGCATATTTTTCAGCCTCGTCAACTGTCACACTTGGGGTTTCGCCGACACTGATCAAATTGTGTTTGCTCAGCACTGTCTGATTCATTTCTCGCAAGAATTCGTGGACATGATGTCCGTTGGCAACTAAGGGTTCGGGATTAGCATATAATTCCTGTTTGCCTTTTTTACCATCAGGCAATCCCTCAGGCTTAGAAATATAATTGATAACGTCCATGCGAAATCCATCAACGCCCTTGTCTGCCCACCAGTTCATCATGTCGTAAACGGAATGTCGTACTGTAGGGTTTTCCCAATTTAGGTCTGGTTGTTCAGGGGCAAACAAGTGTAAATAATACTGGTTTGACTGAGCGTCATATTTCCAAGCAGACCCGGTGAAGAATGATCCCCAGTTGTTTGGCGCTGTGCCATCTTTCCCATCTCGCCAGATGTAATAGTCTCTATACGGGTTATCTTTGCCTTTTCGTGATTCTTGGAACCAATGATGTTCGTTAGAGGTGTGATTAACCACTAAGTCCATCATGATTTTAAGCCCAAGTGAATGTGCTTTTGCTAATAATTCGTCAAAGTCTTTCATCGTACCAAAAGTTGGGTTAATCGCCTGATAGTCCGAAATGTCGTATCCATTATCGACTTGAGGTGACTTATAGATTGGACTTAGCCATAAAACATCTACACCTAATTTCTTAATGTAGTCCAATCGCTCAGTTATACCTCTTAAATCTCCTACGCCATCGTTATTGCTATCTTGAAAACTAGCTGGGTAGATTTGATAAATGACCGCGTTTTTCCACCATTTTTCCACTGGTAAAATCCTCCTAATAGCTCTTCATTGACATTGAAAACACAAATACATTGAACAAGATAAGGTTATCTGTGCACCATGAGATCCCTCGCTACCAAACCGGAGCAAGGATTGCATGTGAGATGAACTAAATCCGATCGGCCTAAATGATAAGGGTTTAGACAGAGCAAAAGAGTCAATTCAATAATCAGTACTTGGTTTGAAAGTTACGCAAACGTTTGCTTAAAATGAATGTAATCCCTTTCATTCTGAAAGTCAATGTTTTCCGGAGATTGTGATTAACTTTATTTATGATACGAACATAATGTGGACTGCTGCCGGGGCGCAATAAAGAATTTTCTAGTTGAGTTAATTTGCCCTGTTTGTTACGCTGTTCACGTGAACAAGTACACATGACAGGGGGAGTTATTTTGAAAAAGTGGGTTAAGATATTGGGCTTTATCGCCTTTTTGAGTGTGATTCTGGTAGGTTGTAGCAGTCAGACAAGCTCAAAATCAAGTTCTTCAAGTTCAAAAACTAACAAGTCAACGAGTAGTAAAGTTACAAGCGGTGCTTCTCAGCAAGGCTATTCGGATCCGAAAACTATGAAGAGCAAATATGATATTGTGATCGTCGGTGCTGGTGGAGCAGGAATGACAGCTGCTATTGAGGCAAAACAACAAGGTATGAACCCTGTAATTCTTGAAAAGATGCCGATCGCTGGCGGTAACACGTTAAAAGCTTCTAGTGGAATGAACGCTAGCCAGACTAAGGTCGAAGCGGCACAGGGAGTTAAGGACAGCAATGACCAATTTTATGAGGAAACCTTAAAGGGTGGCGGCGGAACCAACGATAAGGCGCTGCTTCGGTATTTTGTCGATAATTCTGCGGGTGCAATAGATTGGTTAGACTCAATCGGAATTAAGCTCGATAAGCTAACTATTTCCGGTGGTATGTCAGTCAAGCGAACCCACAGACCTCATGATGGGTCAGCAGTTGGCGGTTATCTTGTTGACGGTTTGGTTAAGGAAGTCAAAAAGGAAAACATTCCACTATTTGTAAATACTGATGTCACTAAGTTGAATGAAACGAATGGTAAGATTACTGGTGTTACTGCAAAAGTTAATCAAGACAAAACTAAAAAAATCGTTGCTAAGGCCGTTATTGTCACAACTGGTGGTTTTGGTGCAAGTAAGCAATTAATTAAGAAGTATCGACCTGATTTGGCGCATTATGTCACAACCAATCAGGCGGGCGCTACTGGCGATGGTATTAAGATGATCGAAAAGGTTGGCGGGTATGCGATTGATATGAAGAAGATTCAGATTCACCCGACTGTAAATCAGAGTAAACATATCTTGATTGGTGAAGCTACCCGTGGTGAAGGTGGTATCTTGGTCAATCAAAGCGGCAAGCGGTTTTTCAATGAAATGAATACACGTGACAAGGTATCAGCTGCAATCAACAAACAGAAAGGCAAATACGCTTGGGTAGTCATTGATTCCGGCGTTCGGCAACGATCAAGTGCGATTGATTTCTATATTAAGGACAAGCTTGATGTAGAGGGCAAGACACTCAATGATTTGGCTAAAAAGATGAAGGTTCCAGCTACTACGCTTCAGAAGACTGTAGCGACATGGAACGATGCCGTTAATAACAAGAAGGATAGTGAATTTGGGCGGACAACTGGGATGGATCACGGTCTGACAACAGGTCCTTACTATGCATTTAAGATTGCGCCCGGTATTCATTACACAATGGGTGGCGTTAAGATTAATACAAAGACTGAGGTGTTAACCAAGAAACAGCAACCAATTCCTGGGTTATATGCTGCTGGCGAGGTGGCTGGTGGCCTTCATGGAAACAACCGAATCGGAGGAAATTCTGTGGCCGATATTGTTATCTTCGGTCGACAAGCAGGTACGCAAGCGACTGCTTTCGCGAAAGCTCAGTAAGATAAGTCGCGTACTTGAGAAAAGACAGTTGTCACCATGTTTTAAGTACTTCTATTCATTTGAATATTAAAAAAAACAGCCATACCAATTTTGACACTGGTATGGCTGTTTTTTAAACCGGATTACGCAATAAATTTTTGTCTACATGGCAATCAGAATTACGTACTAGTCACCGTTAACTGCCACTGCTTTACGGTTGTAAATGGGTGTTCCGTCTTCTAAATCTTCCAATGAGCCAATCTTGTTTCCCTTAGAGTAGTAACCGTCTAAAAGACCTAACTTTTGCATTAGGGTTTGTTTAAAGGCGATATCGGCATTCCATTCAACTGTATCTACAATTGCAAGTGCAGAATGAAGTGCGGTCAATCCATCCATATCTTTGCCACCAGTGGTAATGAGCACACCGTGGCTATTCAAAAGATACATATGCGGGATTGCTTTCTCACCAATCTTGGCAATGTTAGCGGAGACCAGTTCCGCTAATGGTTCTGAACAGTTCGGTTCGAATGGAAGGGTTTCAATAAAGCCTACCTTTTGAGTTGCTTCGGTGATATTCGGCATGTTCAGGCCACTGGTTGCCCAAAACATAGCATTCTTAGCGTGTGAATGGAAAACGCATTTGATGTCGGGATTTGCGTCATAAACCGCTTCATGCATATTAATTTCGCGGGTCAAATTTCCTTCGCCAGCTATAATCTTACGGGTGTGAGGTTCAACAACCAAGATTTGTTCTGGAGCCAGATCGCCCAAATATGCCTCGGACATCATTGTCGGCGTCATGATGATATATTCTTTTCCGGTATCTTCCGCACTCACTTTAAAAGAAATATTTCCGCCTGCAATATTTGTATCATCGCGTTCCATCACGATTTTTACAACTTTGGCAAGATCTTCGCGTTCATGTTCAAACATAATTCGACCCTTAGGTGCTTTAAACATAGTCATTTTAATTACTCCCTTTTTTTAGATATGACTTTGACTTGATGACATGAGACTCGATCAGTTCACGTTTGATGATCGCTCTTTTCTTCTCGTTTTCTGAAAAGAGAGGACGATAACCCTTTTCCTTAATCAAAAGGCCAAGAATTATGACGAAAATATTTAACCAGTAAGTTTTTGAAGTTATTGCAAAGACAAAGATTCCAAAGGTGATAAAACTAGTGATTGTCCACGTAAGTCTTTGAATTCGTATCTTTTTATTAGCCATGATGTTTCGCTTCTATCCTTTTGTACTGGCCGTTGCTGTAGGCTGGTTAGTTTTATCGACATACTTTCTAGCCGGGTTTGGATTTTTCTTAAATGAACGATAGACAATCCAGAAGAGAGCCATCAGCAAAGCAAGTCCCAATAATGCCAGCCAGCTGCCTTTAAAGCCTTGAGCCATCAGGAAACGCAGATCTGGTGCTTCAATTGAACTCCAGGAAACAGTTGATCCCTTAGGTACTGCAATAGCCTGAGTTGATTTTGCAAGTGCGGTGAATTCGTTAGCAAAGAAGGTACCACCGTACAGGAATAAAGGTTCGTAGATGATTCCCAGAACAACCATCCTTAACAGGTTTCCACCAGTTAATAACAGTCCGCCAACGCCTAAACAGTAGTTGATGACGCCTGCAAACGGCAGAATTGTATTTCCTGGTAGAACTGCGGCATACAAAATGCTAACTGGAATAAGGATGACCATTGTGACCCATAACTCAGTACTTTGACCCAAAATCGGCCAATCAAGTCCGATAACAAATTCTCGATTTTTGAAACGCTTTTTCATAAAGTTGCTCATTGTCGTTCCAAATGGTGTGAGAGAGTCCATAAAGAACTTTGCCATCACTGGGAAGATCGCCATAATTGCGCCGGTGGTAACAGCTAGATTTAGAGCCTTACCGATTGAATATCTACCAGCTAGGGCGAGTACCAGACCGATGATGAATCCCATGACAACTGGTTCTGAAATAATGCCGATTTTCTTCTTGAGTGCCTTTGCATCCCAGCGGTGATTGAAGACTGGAATGTAATCCATTAATTTGTTAACCGGCGCCATTAACACGGCAGTGAAAGCTTCAATGTGGGTTGTTGTAACACCTGGATAACCAAGCATTTCATGGATTTCTTCTGACCACATATCGCCAAGTTTTAACATAACGATGACTTGAATTGCACCAGCAGCGAATGCCCAGATATAACTATTAGTTGTTGAATAAACCATGTATCCGGTCAAAGCTACTCCCCAGATATTCCACATATCTGCGTTTATAACATTTGTTGTCTTTGTCAAAAGCATGATTAGGTTAACGCCAATTTCTACGGCAAAGAAGACGAAAGCTAGTGGCCACGCCCAAGTGATTGCAGCGGCACCGGTCCAGCCAAAGTCAACGGTAGGTAAATTGATTCCGGTGTTTGTTGCCAAGGCTTTTGCAGCGGGACTGACTGCAGCAACTAAAGCGTTGATTGCCATTGTCATACCTACGAAACCAACACCGAGGTAAAGACCGGAAAGTATAGCTTTAGAAGCTTTCATGCCAAACGCGAACCCTAAAATCATAATAAGGGCAGAAACAACGACTTGTGGTCCAGGAGAGAGAATCGCCTGAACAATTTCATTCCAATTCATAATTCAGTCCTCCAAATTGATTACCCTCAGCTCTTTTGTGTTGCTGCTAAAACGGCTTCCTCAACTTTGGCATTCGCCTCATCTTCCCCCATACCGGTCAACCAAGGAACACCAACGATTTCGGTTACGTGATTTGCTTCAATGGTTTCGCGTAAATCATCGTCTGCAGGTGCAATGCCAACATAAACAATGATGTCAGGGTTAGAATCAATTCTTGACTTGGCCGTTTCAACAGGATGCGGTTCGGCGTGAGCTACGTTATCCAGGTCGTGATCTGCGAGAAATTCGTTGATTTTATTTGCAACTTGGGGACTTGTGGCAACCCCTGAACCGCAACATACAAGAATGGTTTTCATGACAATTACCTCCTAGTGTGCACTAACTTTAGAGAAATGATCGGACAATAGACTGTACATTTGTTCCGGTGTATTCGCTTTCAAAAAAGCGGAGACGAAAGTTGAATCTTTAAATGCGCTCATCAACTGGGCAAGGAGGCCAACTTGCTGTGAAGGCTCTTTAATACCTAGAAATAAAAAGTTGCGAGTCGTCATTTGCTGCATATCGCCCATCTGTCGCCACGGGATTTCGGAATTAGTTCTAACCACGTAAATGAATGGCTTTAAAACAAATTCGGGATCAACGTGTGGTAATGCAAGTTTTAACTTAGGAAAGATCAAACCTGTTGGAAACTTGTTTTCTCTTAGTTGTAAACCCTGCTTATAATCGCTTCGGACGTATCCTTTTGAATGTGCGACTGAAGCTACAGACTCGAACAATTCGTCTTCTGTAGAGGATTTGTTTTCTATATCGATTAACCCCTCATCAAACATGAATTCATACAATTTCGGTTCTCCTTTCTAAATGTTCGACATTTAAAAAATGTTTAACTTTGTTTCAATTCGTATAGTAAGCGGTTTCCTTTTCTTTGTCAACAAAAAACTTTTACTTTTTTCAAGCTAACTCTGACAATGCATTGAAACTGATTCGGAAAACTGAAACATTCAATGACAAATGCCTTTTAAGTCGAACATACTTGAACAATAACCCGAATCAGGCTATTATATGGGCAACGGCTACCAGATTGGAGAATTTACGTAATGATGAAGAAGCAACGTCAAAGTGCCATACTTGCACTTCTTAATGCTACTGAGGGTAAAACACTTACGACGACAGAAATTGCCAAGAAGATGAATGTTGCCTCAATGACAATTCGCCGTGATTTAAATGATATGGCTAAAGAAAAACTGATCACTAGAATTTATGGCGGGGCCTCGTTGGTTAATGAAAAAACCACGAAGGAAAAAACACAGGTTCAAAGAGAATCAAAGATTGAAATTGGACGAATAATCGGTTCATTGATCCTGCCTAAAATGACTGTTTTTCTTGGTGCAGGAACCACAATCTATGCTTCCGCGGATTTCTTGCCAAAGACAAAAGACATCAACTACGTCACAAATTCTGACTTAATCTTTAGATATTTGGTGAGCAAGGATATTAATGTACTTCTAACTGGCGGCTTTTATCATAGAACAACGAATGAGTTCGTTGGTACGATTGCTGAACAGACATTAAGCAACTATTTATTTGATTTAGCGTTTATCAGTACAAATGGTATTTTTGAAAACCAAGTGACAACATCCAATTTTGATGAAGGAAATATCCAAAAAGCCGCTATGAAGCGTAGTAAGAAAAACTATATCGTTGCTGACCATACTAAGTTTGGAAAAGGAGATTCCTTTAGTTTTGCAGAACTAAAAGATTTTGACGGTTTAATCACGGATTCAAAGGCGTCACGACAAGAATTAAAGATCTTACAGACTGCTACGAAATTGCTTGTGGGGAAGGGCTGAAGAGGATGTTACTGACAATTACAACGAATCCCTCAATTGATCTGGTTTATAAGACTGGTTCATTTGACTTGGGAACGACAAACCGGGAACTGGAACACTATCAAACAATTGGTGGCAAAGGAATAAATGCGGCCCGTGTTGCTTCGATTTTGTCTGAGGACAAGCAAGCTGTTGCCGCTACAGGTTTCTTAGGTCGTGAGAACGCGAACCAAATTGCTCATGATTTGGCCCAATACAATGTCAAAGATGAAATGATTCGGGTGTCTGGAGCAACAAGGTTTTGTTATACAATTATTGACAATAGCGGGGTTAAGACGGAACTGAATGAGTTGGGGCAGTCTATTTCTGCGACTAAAGCTGAGGAGCTCTTAGGACAAGTTTCAAGACATCACAACTTGAAAGGAGTTTCGATCAACGGCTCGTTGGCAAAGGATCTCTCTGACGATTTTTATATCCGATTGATTGAACAAATCAGGATCAACAATCCAGACGCGAAGATTATCTTAGACACTTCGGGAGCAGCTCTGGATTCGGTCTTGAGCAGTAGCGCGCCTCCTGACTATATCAAGCCAAACAATGATGAGCTTGGTGAGCTTTTGGGAATTGTCGTGCCAGAGGAAGATGATGCAGTTTTACATGCGTTGCAACAGCCGATCTTCCAAAACATTCCCAATATATTAGTCTCAATGGGTTCTCAAGGAGGTATTGCCAAATTAGGCGTTGATGTTCCTCAGTACTTCAAGTTAAAAATTTCGCAACAAAAGGCAGTTAACACTGAAGGATCTGGTGATGCGACTGTGGGTGGAATGCTATATGCAGTTGCTAAGGGAAAGCAGGGACTGGACGTTATTCGATACGGTATGGCGGCAGGTATGGCCAATGTTTTGCAATCGAAGACAGGCTTTGTTGAAAAAAATGCATTTTTAAGGTTTGTAACTAGTGGTGAGGCAGTAATAGCTCAACCCATTCAAGCAATACCGATATTAGGCGAAAATTAAGCTCAGTATTTTTTGCTCTAGCCGAGCTCACATATACCAAGAAGCTCTAGGTAGCCGCATTTTTAACGGCAGCACCTAGAGCTTTTTCTTGATCTTATAGGATATTTTGTAAAGTCGGTGACTTCCTAATGATATGGGAAATAGTATTACTGATGCTTTTGTGCCACTGCTTGATGAACCAATGCAATTGTCTTTTCACTTTGAAGACCCATTCGTCGGACAAGCTCGGTATAAAGGACGTCAAAAATCGCAAGCTGAGACGTCATTGAAATTAGCGCATCAGATCGATAGCGAGTATCTTCGGAAATTGAAAAGAAAACATCCGATACTCTTTTTGCGAGTGGCGAGGTGGCATAGCTGGTCACAGCAATTATCGGTACTTGATGGGCTGATAATAAATCCACGAGTGCCAGGATGTCTGTGTCATTGCCAGTATGAGAAATAACGATCGCAACATCGTGTTCAGTAAGCTTGTTTGCGCTCATTAGCTGCATGTGATAGTCGTTGTCGGCAATAAGTGTTAATGGCAATCGTAGAAAAGTGTGATACGCCGCTTTTGCAATAACATTTGAACTCCCCAATCCAAATAAAGCCACTTTATTTGCGTCCAACAACAAATTGACGCTGTGATCGATTTGGTCCTGAGTTAAGAATGATAGGGTGCCTTCGAGCGCGGCAATATTAGCATTGACAGTTTTTCGGGCACTGGCCAAAGAATTGTCATTTGTTTCGACATCTCCATTAGTTGTGTTGTCAATTTCTTTAAGCAGGGCTAGTTTTAGTTGATCAAATGAAGCAAAACCGAGTTGCCGTGCAAAACGCGAGATGGTGGCTGTCGACACACCAATTTTATCCGACAGATTCCGTAACGAAGAGTTAGCTACTTTAGCGTAGTTGTGACGGAAATAGTCTGCTACTTGGCGGCTTGCTTCACCTAAAGCGGAATAAACCTGGGCAATACGACTGTCAAATGTGTTCATGTTGTCACCTCGAAATCAAATGCTTGATTTTTGCTAATGAAAGGGGTTACAATTCCCTTGTAAAATCGTTACTTTAAATATTGACGAATCGTGTAACATTATATCATATGAAAGGAGATAAACAAAGTGGCTGACTTTAAAATTGATACATCTGACATTCAAATTAACGTTCATGCAGATTCATGGCAATCTGCATTAAGATTGGCAGCCAAGCCACTACTTGATAACGGTAGTATCACAGCAACTTATGTCGAAAATATGATTCAAGCAGTTATTAAGTATGGACCATACATTGTCATTGCGCCTGGATTAGCACTTGGGCATGCTGAACCGGATGAAAATGTGCTTAAAACCGGCTATGCAATTGCAACGCTTGATACGCCAGTTAAATTCGGAAGTAAAACCAATGATCCTGTTGATGTTGTTGTCGTCTTAGCATCGATCAATAGTAAGGACCATCTGAAGTTACTGCAAAAACTTGTTAATTTCTTGGGCAGTTCAACGAATATGCAGGCATTGCGTCAAATGCAGAGTTCTGAAGATGCTGCCCGTATTGTTCAGGCAATATTGGAAGGGTAAGTGGGGGTCATGAAAGCACTGAATTTCATTGTTTTTGAAATTCTAAGTAATCAGACTATTTTTCTGGGCTTGATTGCGTTATTAGGTCTCTTATTGCAGCGTAAGAAGCTACCTCAAGTGATTGATGGTGTTGTAAAGACAGTTATTGGGATTACCGTACTGGGTGCAGGCGCGGGCTTACTAATTAATTCATTGTCGCCGGTAGTGCAAGAGTTAAATAAGTCGTTACATGTTAAGGGCGTGCTACCGACCAATGATGCTGTATTTGGAGTTGTGCTTAAGTTCGATGAGATTGCCCGAAATGCGGTTGTGATCTTCTTACTGGCTTTTTTCCTGCATCTATTACTCGTTCGGCTGACGCCAGGAAAAGATTTTAAGAATGTCTATTTGACGGCGCATCTGATGTTATATCACGCAGCTTTCATGGCAGTAACGTTGCCAGTTGTTTTACATGCCAAGGCATTGGGCACGATTGTTGTCGGAACATTGCTAAATGCCTTGTATTACACGTATTCTCCAGCAATTACACGTAGACTTGCGCGTAAATGGACGCATGATCAAATTACCTTGGGATTCATGGATCAGGTGGGATCAATTCTTGCACACTTTATTGGAAAATGGGTGGGCAATGCTGATCCCGATCAAGATGCAGATAAACTGAAGCTTCCTAAATGGGCAAGCATGTTCAGAGATTCAACGATTGTTTTATTTTTCTTGATGCCAATTATCTTTATTGGCATTGGAGTGGCTGTCGGTCCCGCGGGTATCACAAAGCTGTCAGGCGGGTCTAATTGGATAATCTGGCTTATTTTACAGGGCTTTCAGTTTACTGCCGGAATCGTCATTTTGCTTTCGGGCGTCCGGATGTTTATTGGTTCAATTGTTCCTGCATTTAAAGGAATTTCCGACAAGTTCTTACCGGGATCAGTACCGGCTTTGGATGCGCCGACATTCTTTCCATATTCACCAATGGGAGGTATGTTGGGATTCCTTGGCTCAACCATTGGCGCCATCTTAGTTACGATTCTAACGATTGTGCTTCACGCTCCCATCATCGTCTTTCCTTCGCCAATTATTATGTACTTTGACGGTAATGTGATGGGTGTCTTTGGAAATAAAGCTGGTGGGTGGCGCGGGGCCATTGCCGCCGGATTTGTAACTGGTATGATTTCATCTGCTGCCGTTATCCTTTTTTACCCGTTGACAGGTGCAGTTTATGGTAGCGGATTAACTTGGTCTAATATTGATTATGCTTTAGTCTGGACACCGGTTATGTATTTGCTTAAGGCAATTAGAATGCTGTTGGGTTTTTAAAATTTTAGGAGGTTCATCATGAAAATTATTGCAGTTTGCGGTTTTGGTGTTGGTTCGAGTGTCATTGCTAAGATGAATATCGAGAGCATTCTAGACGAAGAAAACAAATCAAGCGATGCGACAGTTGAAACGGTTGATCTCGGCAGTGTCAGTGGAACTGATGGTGATTTATACGTTACAACCAACGAATTGTTTGATCAGATTCCAGAAGATATTCAAGAAAAGACAATTGTGCTGTCTAATTTCGTCGATAAGGATGCAATTAAGAAAAGTATTGATCCTAAGCTTGAAAATTTGGGCAAATAAGACTAAGAAGTTGATTTTATGACAACTAAAGACAAGCAATTATCAAATGTGACAGAAGATACATGGATCAAAGCGACTTTTCCTGAGTGGGGTAACTGGCTTAATCAGAGTATTGATCGCGAGAAGGTTCTTCGAGGTCATATGCGACTGTGGTGGCTTGGCAATATGGGAATTTGGCTGAAGAATGATGAGCAGACAAATATTGCGATTGATCTCTGGGCAGGGACAGGCAAACAAACACATGACTTGCCGGATAATCCACCACGTCATCAGTGGCGACGGATGCTAGGAGCTATGCAGACTCAACCTAATCTGCGCAGAACGCCACAAGTGTTTAACCCATTTAGTATCACCACTCTGGATGCTTTACTGGTGACCCACTACCATCATGACCATTTAGATCGAAATGTAGCTGCTGCGATTGTTAACAATACCGCTCTTAAGACACCATTAATTGGCCCCCAGGCTGTCGTCAATCAATGGCTAGCGTGGGGAGTGCCTGAGAATCGTGTTAAGGTGGTTCATCCAGGGGATAGTTTTAAAGTCAAGGATATTAAGATTGAAGTATTGCCTTCGTATGACCGTACTATTTTGATTACTGATCCGGTCGGCATGTCCGTGCCAGACGATCGACAGATACCGGATATGGATGAGCGCGCGGTTGCTTATCTTTTAACCACTTCTGCGGGCACCATCTATCATGCTGGTGATTCCCACTATTCCGTAAACTTTGCCGATGTTGGGATACAGCATGCGATTGACATTGCCTTATTAGCGTTTGCGGAAAATCCGGTTGGAGTGCAGGACAAAATGACGTCTGTTGATATATTACGCGCGGCTGAAGCTTTAAAAGCAAAGCTAGTTGTTCCATTGCACTGGGATGTTTGGACGAATACGTTAGGTGACCCCAATGAAATTTTGGCACTTTATGATTACCGTAAAGAACGATTTCGATATCAATTTCACCCGTTTATCTGGCAAATCGGCGGTGAATTTGATTGGCCGAGTGACCGTGAACTGCGGGTTTATCATTATCCGCGTGGCTTTGATGATCGTTTTAAGCATCCGGCAAACTTACCGTATAGCTCATTTTTGTAGGTGATACCAATGATACATGTCATTGCAACTGATCTTGACCATACGCTCCTGCGTGAAAATCACGCCTTGTCGAAAGAAACAGCAAAGGTTTTATCACATTTGCACGATCAGGGATTGAAGGTTATCTTGGCTTCTGGACGACCGGTTCCAGGCCTAACCGATCTGAATGCTCAGTTGGGTCTAATGCAGCCAGAAGATTATTCAATTTATTTAAATGGTGCATTGGTTCTGAATAACAGAACTGGTTATGAGATTTATAGCCGAACATTGACAGCAGAAACCTTAGAGGCAGTTGGTCAGTTTGCACAGCAAGAAGCTATTCCAGTAGAGTATATTAGTGCTGACACGGTATACTCAACAACTGATTTTGGTAGATCTAGCTACAGTACGTTTGCTCCAAAAGGGATGAAGTTTTCTTATGTCAAGCAAGCGGAGTTTTTTCCTCGGAAGCCAATCTATAAGATAGGGTTCGCCAATGAACCATTAAGGATTGATGCCCTTCAAGCCACAATTAAGATGTTGAACGTATCAGTTACTCGATCACGAAGAGAATTTTTAGAATTAATGCCACTAGGGGTCAATAAAGCAGTGGGTCTCGAAAAGGTTGTTCACCAGTTAGGGTACAATGCCCAACAGGTAATGGCATTTGGTGACGAGGAGAACGATCTGGAGATGTTGCGGTATGCAGGGGTTAGCATCGCTGTGGCCAATGCACAGACAAAGGTAAAAGCTGTTGCAAGGTATATCACAGATACGAATGAGGTTGATGGAGTTGCACAATTTCTGAAAAGCTGGTTTTCAACTTCATCTTAAGTTTACGTGCTTGACGTTGGTTCGTTTTCAAATGCATTGATTCTTATAACAAACAGAGCCTTTAGTGAGTTTCCATGGCGCCTCTGAGATATGTTCTCAAGAGGCGTTTTTAAAGTTTAGATGATCACATGAAACGATTCCCACAATACAGTGTTGGAAAACGATTGACAAAGCTAAGAAACAGATGTTGGAACTGTACTAATGTTAACGATATTGGTCTATGTCATCGCTTTGATAATTGAAAACAGAATAATGAAAAGTACGTTTTAACGGTATTGTTTTTGAATTAAATGAAAAATTTTATGAAACACTTTTGTTTGAATTTAGCTAATAGCTGTATTATGAGCATTGATGCAAAACAAATCTGAAATATATTTCATTATTTGGAACATTTCGAAAAATCCGAAACTTGTTCCCTTTTAAATGAAAACGCTTGCATAAAGACTTGAGCGGCATAATACTCAATGTGTACCCGGGGAAGAGAAGAATCCAGATTGAATAACCAGTTTGGTATAGGAGGATACACATCATGGATGATCGTAAATTTTCAGTATTAATTGCAGGTGGCGGCAGTACTTATACACCAGGAATTGTCTTAACGTTGTTAGATCACATCGAGAAGTTTCCACTTCGGAAGCTTAAGTTCTATGACATTGATGGGCATCGCCAACAACGCGTTGCGGATGCCTGCAAGATCTTGGTGAAAGAGCGCGCACCAGAAGTCGAATTTTTAGCGACTACGGATCCTAAAGAAGCTTTCACCGATGTTGATTTTGTGATGGCCCAGATTCGCGTTGGTAAATATGCGATGCGCTCACTTGATGAGAAGATTCCGTTAAAGCATGGTGTGGTCGGTCAAGAAACAACTGGTCCTGGCGGCATTGCGTATGGACTACGTTCGATTCCTGGGGTTATCGGACTGGTTGATTACATGGAAAAATATTCACCTAATGCTTGGATGCTTAATTATTCGAATCCAGCTGCAATCGTAGCTGAGGCAACTCGTCGGTTACGTCCTAATTCACGAATTATTAACATCTGTGATATGCCAATTGGTATTATGGATCGAATGGCGCAAATTGTTGGTCTTAAGGATCGTAACGATCTTGTATTCCGGTATTACGGGTTAAACCACTTTGGCTGGTGGACAGATGTTCGGGATAAGACTGGGAAAGATTTGATGCCAAAGCTTAAAGAATATGTTGCAAAAAAGGGTTATTGGTTGGGTGACGAGGACAAAGACACCGAGGCAAGTTGGGTATCTACTTTCAAAAAAGCAGCAGATGTGTATGCATTAGATCCAACAACACTACCGAATACGTATCTTAAATATTATCTATATCCGCAATACGTGGTTGAACATTCAAACCCCGACTACACGCGAACGGATGAAGTAGAAGCCTATCGTGAGAAAAATGTCTTTTCTGAGTGTGATCGAATTATTGGTGCAGGAACTGCTGCAGATACACATTTCAAATCCGACGATCATGCGACTTATATTGTTGATCTGTGTACAGCAATTGCCTACGATACCAAACAGCGAATGTTAGCTATTGTTCCTAATGACGGTGCCATTGAGAATATTGATCCTGAAGCGATGGTTGAGGTGCCTTGCTTGTTTGGGGCTAATGGCCCGGAACGTTTAGCAATGGGTAAGGCAGCTACTTTCCAAAAAGGCCTTATCACCGAACAAAACTGCGTTGAAAAACTCGTTGTTGATGCTTTTGAAGAGCAATCGTATACGAAGCTTTGGGAAGCAATGAGCCTTTGCAAGATTGTACCCGATGCAAGTGTTGCTAAGACGATCTTGGATGAAATGGTTATTGCAAACAAAGACTATTGGCCAGTATTGAAATAAGTTGACTGTGTCAAAATCCAAATAACGTAGAGAGGACGAGAATTAAGCGAATCTGTTAATTGCTCGCCCTTTTCTTTCGAAGAGAAAAGTAAGGGCTTACATTATAGAAAGCGAGATGAGCTTCAATGATGCAGAAACTTCAGCGATTCGGTGCCGCAATGTTCACACCGGTATTGCTTTTCACGTTCGCCGGGATCATGACTGCAATTTGTATTTTGATGACAAATGAGCAGATTTTTGGAAGTATGGCTGCCCCTGGAACGAATTGGTATGGTGTGTGGCAGACGCTGCAAGCCGGAGCCTTCACAGTCTTTAATATCATCCCATTATTGTTTGTTGTTGGTTTGCCCATTGGTTTGGCAAAGCAGTCTCCGGGACGAGCGGCAATGGAAGCGGTCGTTATCTATGCTTCTTGGAACTACATGATCAATGCTATTTTAACGAATTGGGGACCGGCGTTTGGATTCAAGAACTTTGCCAAAATGACAATCGTGGCCAATTCCACCAACCAAGGGCTTACGAACATTATCGGTATCAAAACACTTGATACGAGCATTGTCGGAGCATTAGTAGTGGCCGGTATTGTTGTCTGGCTGCACAACCGTTATTTTGACACAAAGTTGCCAGACTGGCTGGGTACTTTTCAAGGATCCTCTTACATTGTTATTTTAGGACTCTTTATTATGATTCCGTTGGCTGTTGCTACTTGCTTCTTATGGCCCAAAGTTCAGATGGGTATCTCTGCGCTGCAAGGATTTATGAAAGCATCAGGGGTGTTCGGTATCTGGGTCTATGCCTTCTTGGAACGGGTATTGATTCCGACTGGACTGCATCATTTCATTTATATTCCATTTGAATATGGACCTGCAGCTGTATCTGGCGGATTAAAAGCTTGGTGGTTTGCTAATCTGAATACTTTGGGTCAGTCAACTCGTCCAATCAAAGAGTTAGCGCCGTTAATGGGATTTGAAGGTTATGGATTTGAAAAAGTCTTCGGCATGCTTGGCATCGGATTAGGTTTGTATGCAACAGCGAAACCTTCAAAAAAGAAAGAGACAGCAGCACTATTAATACCGGCCGTCTTAACCGGAATGTTTGCAGGTATTACAGAACCTGTTGAATTCACCTTTCTCTTTGCGGCACCGCTATTATGGTTTGTGCATGCTTTTCTGGCAGCAACGATGGACGCCATAATGTTTGCGGTCGGCGTTGTTGGTGAGTTTAGCGGAGGCTTGATCGGCTGGGTTTCGGAGAACTGGATACCTCTTTGGAACCATCAATGGAAAACGTATCTCTTACAAATTGCAATCGGATTGGTATTCGTTGCCATCTATTATGTTGCCTTCAAGTACTTAATCCTGAAGTTCAATTTTGTGACGCCTGGTCGTGAACCGGAAGATCAAAGCGCGAAGCTTATGACCAAGAAAGAATACAAAGCGGCTAAGGAGGCAGAAAAATCTGCTCATTCAGTGGCTTCCGACCCGTATACACAAAGGGCAATTGCTTACCTGAGCGCACTTGGCGGACCGGATAATATCAAGGAAATGACCAGTTGTGCAACGCGACTTCGAGTGACGGTTAATGATGAAACCAAGGTGGCGCCAGATGCTGAATTTAAAGCTAATAAGGCCGTGAATGTGGTTCATCACGGCAAGGCCTTACAGGTTATTGTTGGCCTAGATGTGCCACAAGTTCTTGAAAAGATTCAAGGTCTTTTGACGGATCAGGATACTGTTCAACCGGCTGCACCATCAATCGCGGTTGATGATACGCCTGAGTCTCAGACCGCCGCGCTTCTTAGCGATTCACTGGGTACGCAGGAAAATGTGCAAAGCGTCAAAGATCAGGGTAGCACTTTAATTGTTCAAGTGAACGATCCTAATTTAGTCGATTCGGTTGATGTCTTTAAATCTCTGGGAATCGGGGTCAAAGACGTCCAAGTTACTGATAAGACTGTCACTATTACATTTTCAGAGATGGCCGATATTGCACGACAAATCATGGCGTAAACGGTTACATGATATAATCGGGTAAACCAGTTCATGAGAGAGGGCATTATTGTGCAACTAGAATCCCTGATTAATCAAAAATATACCAGTTTGAACCAAAGCGATAAGGAAATCCTGACCTTTATTGTGAAGAATCGTGAGTTTGTCCGCAACTCAAGCTTAAGCGAAGTTGCGGCAAAATCCTTGTTTTCTAAATCAGCGATTTTCCGTTGTTGCCAAAAAATCGGGCTCACCGGCTTTAGCCAACTTCGCTATGTGTTGGCTGAGGAGCAGGAAAGCGACCAAGATTCACTTAGCAACGTTGATTATTTGGCCCAAACAGTTAAGTCCATGTTATGGACGGTTAACCAATTTAAGAGCACGAATGTTGAGGGTATTTATGCCACGCTTGAAAATGCTGGCACGATCTATATTTATTCGACTGGATGGCAGCAGCAGATCATGGCCCAACAACTGCAACGCGATTTATACCTTATCGGCAAATTTGCGTTTCTGTTTCCAACTGGCCATGACGAGATGCAACTGTCAAGCACCAAGATCAAGCCAGGGGATGTTGTGATTGTGATTTCGTACAAGGGCATGAATGCAACGATTGTCCAGCTGGTAAATAACTTAAAATTAAACGGTGTTCAGATCGTGTCATTTACGTCATTTCGGCAAAATCGACTTGCTCAAGCGGCAAACTATAACTTGTACTATGACGTGATCAACAAGACGATCGGGGCCGACAAAAAAGTCGAGCGTTTCTTCGCAAATTTAACACTTCTTATCGATATTTTCAGCATGGGATTTGCCAATTATTTGGCAGCACAGGAAGAGAGGACGCGTGAGCATGGTGAATACAATCAGAGGGAAAGTAAGTAACTACTTTCAATCGTTGGCGCAGCTGTTGCACCTTAATCTTAAAAGGGTCTTCTATACTATTATTCTGATTCTCGCGCTCGTCCCGTTGGCTTATGTACTCTTTTTGATGCTGAATGCTGCCAAAGAAGGCCTGAGCATAACTGGTGTCATGAAAGAACGGCCTACGATTGCGATTCTGTCCATCGTTGCGGGTCTTGACGTCATGTGCGGTTATTCATTGTGGATGATACGTGAGCAGGTTCTGGCAGATCGCCGGCTTTATCAGATGATCTTGATCGGCGTCCTGATCACCCAATTGTTTGTAAGTAATCTGCTGGTCGCCGGAGCTGCTGTGGCTGGTCTTATGTTTAGCGGTCAGATTCAGAATACCGATGCGATCCTGCCGAAGAGTAAAGTGATTGTTCCCATGAGCTTACTGACGTTTGGATATGTTTTCTGCATGGCTATGATGGTAGCCGTCATGACACGATAACACTGAGCTTAATAAATGCGGGTAAAGACGAAAAAGGTGATGACAGTGCAGCCGAATTATAAAGATATTGCGGACAACTATATCCAAGCTTTGGGTGGTGCAGATAATATTGATTCTTTGGTTAATTGCGCTACCCGGATTCGGGTTATTGTTAAGGACCCAGATAAGACTGCTTCCAATCGTGTCTTTATGCACGTAGGGGCCGTAAATTTTAATCTTCACGGACACTTTGCCCAGATTATCATTGGTTTGGATGTCGCTCAGGTTTTAGAAGCAATGCGCAAACGGTTAAACCTGACCGATGAGGGTACGTTGGACGAGTATGGGTTGACGCCAAATGGCGAACGCGCTCGGATTCTTTACGAGTGTCTGGGGCTCCCTGAGAACATTCTAAGCGTCACGGTCATTGGTTCGGCGGTCGCTGTTCAAGTTGTTGATCCGGATTGGGTTGATCCTTACGACGTTATGTTGCAGTTAAACATTGGTATTAAGAGTTTAACCAAACACGGTCATCAGGTTCGTATCGAGATGGACCAAGCAACCGCAATTGCACGGGAACTTAATCGCTTGCTTCGGCAAAACAAAAGACAGATCCAGTGACGATTGCATCAAACACGCAAAAGCTTTTATGAAGAGTGCTAAAGAAGAAAACGACTTTAAGGAGAGGCGGGACTGAAGATGTTTGGTTTGTTTAAAAATAAGAAAAAGACTGGTGAAGAAGTTGTTGCTCCTGCAACCGGGGTGCTGATGCCGCTAGATGATGTCACCGATGACGTTTTCTCGCAAAAGATGATGGGCGATGGCTTTGCAGTTGATCCAGAAGATAATGAAGTCGTGGCGCCAGTGGCTGGTACCATCTCAACCGTCTTTCCAACTAAACATGCGATTGGCATTACGACACCAAGCGGACTAGATGTTCTTGTTCACATGGGTCTAGACACAGTTGAGTTGGAAGGAAAACCATTCGCTGTTAGCGTTAATTTGAATGATACGGTTACGGCAGGACAAATATTAGCGACGATTGATCGTGATGAGATTAAAGCCAGTGGTTACGACGATACGATCGTGGTTATCTACACGAACATGGACAAACTAAAGAACTTTCCAACCGTTGTGCAGAGCCATGTCGTTCAAGGACATCAAATTGGAGAATTAGTTTACAGTTAAATTCTACCGACCTTTTGATGAAGACTTCATCAAGGCGACTAACCATCAAACTTCTAGGCAATTTGGAGGATGAGACATGGCGGGCTTTATTTTCGATTTTAATGGTACGCTTTTCGCGGATGCGGATAAACAGGAGATTTCCTGGCGTCGTTTTGCACGCGACTATGCGAATAAGGAACTTTCTGACCAAGAGTTTGATGATCATGTTCATGGTCAGAACGCCGAACTGACGCTGAACTATTTGTTTGATCGTCAGCTTACGAGAACGGAAGTTAACGATTATAGTGAGCGTAAGGAAAAGATCTACCGGAATTTATGTCAGGCAGACACTGACCGGTTTCATTTGCTACAAGGAGCACCGGAATTTCTTGATGAGCTGCGCAGGGCAAACGTGCCAATGACGATTGCAACTGCTTCGGCGAAGAAGAATGTTGACTTCTTTTTTGAGGCGTTCGGTTTGTCAAGATGGTTTGATATGAAGCAGGTTATTTACGATGATGGCACAATGAAGAGTAAGCCTGACCCAGATCCCTTTCTCAGAGCGGCGTTAAAATTGGAGTTACGACCAGAACAAACTGTCATCTTTGAAGATTCACCGTCAGGATTCGGTGCAGCCAAAGCAGCTGGTGCTAAATGTATTGTCGGTGTTGTGACTAATCATAATCGCGCGGTGTTGGAAAAGGATTCGCGCTTAACGCTGGTGATTGATGATTATCTTGAAATACCGATGTCGAAGATAAAACAGCTTATAAATTAGGTGTCTTGCTTAGGTTTGTAAGCATTAGCTTCAAACAGCATGTCATTTGCACATTTGAAAGATTTCACTTACGAGAACAGGTTTTCCAAGCAAAAGTCCTTGCCACGGAAGATCTGTTTTTGTACGCTTGCACAGAAATCAATGCTAAAGTAAGGCTTAGGATCTCTATCATATAGCGTACAAGGGGGTAGGCAGGTGGAAATATACAAGATCCTTAACAACAACGTCATCGTTACGAAAGATGAACAAGGTTTTGAACAAGTTGCGATGGGAAAGGGTATCGGATTTAAGCGGAGTGCCGGCGAGACGCTGGATCCGTCATTGGTCGATAAGATCTTTTATCTGAAGAACAGCGATCTGCAGGAACATTTTTCGTCGCTGATCAATGAAGTACCTTATGCGATTCTAAGTGTTAGTGAGAAGTTTATTGACGAGGCAGCCAGTCAATTAAAACAAAAGCTGAACGCAAGCTTGCATGTGTCACTTGTTGATCATATCTATCATGCGCTGAAACGTTACGAAAAAGGGCAACTTATTTCAAACTCACTTATTTTTGAGATCGAAAATTTGTACCCTGAGGAATTTGAGCTGTCTGAGCACTTTTTACAGATGATCGCTGAACAAGAAGGCGTTCAGTTACCAGTTGATGAGGCCGGATTCATTGCAATGCATTTAATTAATGCTGAGATGAATGAAGAGATGGGAACGACGGTTTCCATCATGAAAGAAGTTTATGCGATTCTAAACATCATTAAGTACTCAATGGATGTCGAGTATGATGAAAGATCGTTAAGCTATTATCGTTTGTTGACGCACCTTAAGTTCTTCGTTCAACGTGTTATGAAGGGGAGCATGCTGGCGAGTGACGATGCAGAATTGTACATGTTGGTCAGCCGTAAATATCCGGATGCTTATCGTGTTGCCAACAAGATTACAAAGTATGTCGCCAACGCTTTTCACGTTGTGCTGCCTGCTGAGGAAGTGCTGTATCTCATGATTCATCTTAACCGTTTAAAGACACGTGAAACGGAACTTGATCGGGCGTAGCTACGTGCTATGAACTTGAGAACCGATTTTGTTTTAAAAAAGATGGTTGACTTTTGAAAATGTAACCGGTACCATTGAGGTAACTTAATAATACTGTATAAGATTAGTGGATTGTGACTGTTCGGCAGGCGAAACCTAAGCTTTTACGAGGATTCATATGCAGATACGTGTATGTTTCTTTGTTGAAGCTTAGGTTTTTCTTTTGCCCAAAAACTGGTTGAATTTACGAGTCAGCACAGCATTGGCGAGACTATACGAGGAGGCGTACTCATGGATAACCAGAAGTTAGCAAAGGAAATACTAGCCGGGGTGGGCGGTGAAAGTAATGTGAATTCGCTGGTACATTGTGCAACCCGGTTGCGATTCAAACTCAAGAATCGCGATATTGTCAATAAAGATCAAGTTGCCGATATTCCTGGCGTTGTGACCGTGATGGAAAGTGGCGGTCAATTTCAAGTTGTGATTGGCAATACAGTTTCAGATGTTTATCAAGCATTCAACGGCATTTCCCACTTAGTTGATGACGATCAATCAGCCGCACCAGCGGCTACAGATGAGAAAGAGACCATCTTTGGAAAATTTGTTGATTTGGTGTCTGGATTGTTCACACCGCTACTTGGGGTGATGGCTGGCGCAGGTATCTTAAAAGGCTTACTTTCAATTGCGCTCCAGCTTAAATGGGTAGTTGCCAATACGTCAACCTATACAATTCTTAATGCGATTGCTGATAGTCTGTTTTATTTTCTGCCAGTATTGCTGGCGATTACTGCGGCGCGTAAATTTAAAGCGAATACCTTTGTTGCTGTCACGATTGCAGGTACTTTGGTTTACCCATCAATTATCACATTAGCTAATCCGGGGGTTCATGCTGACCTGTTTGGCATCCCGCTTGTTATGGTGAAATACACCTCAACGGTTATTCCGATCATTTTAGCGGTTTATGTGGCTAACAAAATTGAAAAGTTTCTAAATGATCACTTGCATGAAAGTATCAAGAACTTCATCACGCCGATGGTTGTCTTAGTCACAGTTGTGCCATTGACCTTGATGGTGTTTGGACCATTCGGCGTTTATGTTGGGAATGCGCTTGCTGCTGTTTTGACCGCTATTTTTAACTTTAGTCCGATTATTGCCGGTGCGCTTATGGCCACTGCATGGCAGATCCTGGTCATCTTCGGGTTGCACTGGGGGATTGTGCCAGTCATGCTCAATAACTTAGCGACGCTTGGAAAGGATCCTTTGAAGCCCGGCGTTGCCATTTCAGTCTTTGCACAGGCCGGCGCAACGCTGGGGGTTATGCTGAAAACGAAGAACAAGCAATTTAAGGCATTATCCGCCTCAGCCGCGATTTCCGCCTTGTTTGGCATCACAGAACCAGCGATCTATGGGGTTACTTTACGTCTCAAGCGTCCCTTTATCATTGCGGTGTCTTCAGCTGCAATCGGTGGCGGGATTGCCGGTTTTGCTGGTAGTGCTGGCTATGCTGCTGGGCCTTCCAGCATTCTGATGATTCCCGCCTTTTATGGTAAAACCGGCGCTGGATTTGTCGGGTTCTTAATCGCGATGGTTGTCGCATTCTCTACCGCCGCCATTCTCACGTATTTGATTGGTTTCGAGGATGTACCAGTCAAGGCTGATTCATTGGCTGCAAACAAAGAGAAGCCTCAGGTTGGTGAACCGACAACGACGCATATTTTTAGCCCGTTAACAGGAACGATTGTGCCACTAGCGGAAATTAAAGACAAAGCATTTGCATCAGGCGCGCTAGGCAAAGGAGTGGCAATTTTACCAACAAAGGGTGAGGTACTATCACCGGTTGACGGTACCATTACCATGGCATTTGCGACAGGTCATGCTATTGGGTTAACGGCCAATGATGGTACAGAGATTCTCATTCATATCGGATTGGATACCGTGAAGTTAAATGGCCAATATTTTACTCTGAAAGTTGAACAAGACCAAAAGGTTAAAGTCGGCGATCCGCTTGTGACATTTGATTTGGATGCGATTAAAGCAGCAGGGTATGACATTACAACGCCAGTGATTATTACAAGCATGGCGCCACATGAGGACATGATTGAAAGTACGCAAACAGAGATTGAAACTGGAGAACGATTGGCAACCTTAATTTGAGCTAAGGTCTTGGATCGTACTTGTAGGACGAAATCACTGAAATTAAGTGCATAGGATCGGTATTACGATCGCCTATATTCTTATGCAAAAGTTTTGACTGATTGCTAATTGAGGAGGATATAATCAATGAACGTATTTCCAAAGGACTTTTTATGGGGCGGCGCACTAGCTGCCTGTCAAGCTGAAGGCGCTTATTTGCAGGAAGGTAGCGGCATGGCTGTTTCTGATATTTCTTTCTTTGACCCTAAGTTGGATCGTGAGGATTTATCGAAGCATCGACATGTGACCACCCAGAATATCGAAGTTGCGATGGCTGATCCTGGAACAACACGCTATCCTAAGCGACATGGCATTGATTTTTACCATCGTTATCGCGAGGATATTGCATTGTGTGCTGAAATGGGATTTAAGGTGTTTCGCTTTTCCATTAAGTGGAGTCGTGTCTTTCCAACTGGTGAAGAGGCGGAGCCGAATCCTGAAGCGTTGGCTTTTTATGATCGAGTTTTGACTGAAATCGAACATCATGGGATGACGCCGCTGGTCACGATTTCACACTTTGAGATGCCGTTGGCGTTAGTCAATCGGTATAATGGCTGGGCCGATCGCCGGGTTATTGATCTTTTTTATCGGTATGCGGACAGCTTGTTTGAACATTTCGGGCAACGGGTGCCTTATTGGATCTCATTCAACGAGATTAATGCAGGTCGTTTTTCAACTTTTAAATCGACAGGTGTCGTTGAAGATAAGAGCGACAACTACTTGCAAGCCTGCTATCAGGCGGTTCACCATCAATTTGTTGCAGCCGCGAAAATTACCAAACGGTTGCATGAAGTGAATCCTAAAGCTCAAATGGGATGTATGATTGCCCGCTTTACAACGTATGCGGCCACCAGCAAGCCCGAAGATGTTTTGCAAATGATGCATGATGATCAATATGATAACTTCTTTTATACAGATGTCATGGTAAGAGGTGCTTATCCTGGTTATATGGGGCGGTTTTTCCGGGAGCATCATGTTGAAATTGTTTGGGGCGATGAAGACGAGACGCTGCTAAAACAATATCCGGCTGACTATTTAGCCTTCAGTTATTATGTGTCGAATGTTTCAAGCGCCGCACCAGATGATCTTGATGTGACCGATTCTAATCTAAAACAGACTTTGAAGAATCCATATCTGGAAAGCTCGGCGTGGGGATGGCAAATCGATCCCAAGGGTTTAAGATACACACTGAATAATTTGTATGATCGCTATCAAATACCGCTTTTCATTGTCGAGAACGGCCTCGGCGCCGAGGATTCCGTGTCTGAAGATGGGCAAATCATCGACACTTATCGAATTGACTATCTTCAACGGCACATTGAACAGATGAAGGAAGCCATTATTGATGGCGTTGATCTCATTGGCTATACAACTTGGTCGTCGCTTGATGTTGTATCCTCAGGAACTTCTGAAATGTCAAAACGCTATGGCTTTATCTATGTGGATTTAGATGATGAGGGTCAGGGCACGCTTAAACGTATTCGTAAAGCGTCGTTTTATTGGTATCGACAAGTCATTGCGTCTAATGGCGAAGATTTGGCTTTTCGGGAAGCAGCGGCGCTTAAACGTTAGAAATTGAATATCGCCTGACATTGAAGCCAGTTGAGTAAGGCTTGATGTCAGGTTATTTTATGGCTGTTTTTTTGGTCTGAAGCGGATAACTGTTACGAGTTTTCGAGAAATATTAATAAAGTATAAGCTTAATCGCTTTCCGTGAAGGTTGTTATCAACGTATATTGGAAGCGTCGATTCTAGTTTAGATCAGCAACTTTTATGTCCTCCTCAAAGGACAAAAACTTGTAAGCGCTTACTGGCCTGGCTGAGATAATGATAGTGGAAGGAGATGAGACCAAATGACCACCGATCTTGCGCAGTCAGTGATCCATCTACTGCAAGACCAACAAGGTTTCTTGACTTCTAATGAGCTGGCCAGAGAACTTAAAGTTTCTTCTAAAACCATTCAGCGGGTTGTGAGTCGAATCAACACCGCTTATGGCAATAACATCATTACTTCCGAGAAGGGGCGGGGATATAAGCTAGATTACGAACGATTTCTTCTAAGTAAATTGAGCGGAAAGTCGTCAGCTGACCATTCGCTGCCAGCTGAACGACAGAAGAAAATGCTAAAGCGATTATTGCTCGCGGCACCATCGGAACTTAAAGTCGCACAGTTAGCAGAAGATTTCTATGTCAGTGAATCTGTGATTCAAAGTGATATCAGCTCTTTAGAGTCGTGGCTGCAAAGGTACGATTTAAGCGTTAAACGGATTAATCGAACCTTGCATATTCAAGGAGAGGAGAAGGACATTCGCGATGCTTTGATGGAGGCGATTCTGGGTTTGAGTAAGGATACAACGATGAATTTTCAAGCGATGACGCAGGGCTTAGCGGAACACGATACAACTTTTGCGCTAAAACAAGTTGATGTTGTCTCGCAAGTTTTAAAGGCCGACCTACCTTATCCATACGATGTCAATCTGTTTTCGCATATTTACGTGTTGATCAATAGAATTCGGAAATTTGTCAAGCTGCCAATTGAAGACGAGGACATTACCCGTCTAAAGGCAAAAGTGCACAACTATCCGGATTTGTACAGTGTCAGCGAAATTGTGAAGCACAACTTGGAGAATTATCTGGGTGAGCCAGTTGCGGAGAATGAAGTTTATTACCTCTTTCAATATCTGATTTCTGCCAGATTTACGGGAAGTGATTTCAAGACAAAGGCCGGCACCTCGGCTTATACGTTTGCGGAGGCGCTCATCGATAAAGTCGCTAAGGATATTCAGTTGCCTGACAATACTGGGGCTATGGTTGAAGAACTTGTTCCGCACGTGGCGCCCATGCTTAATCGGTTGGAAAACAATATCCGACTGCCGAATGCGCTACTCAAAGAAATTCAGGATGAATATCCTCGTGTCTATCAATCAGTGCTGTTGGCGACAGCATCACTCGCCAAAGCATACCATTTGCCAGAGATTTCAGCTGACGAAGTTGGTTTTCTCTCTCTTTATATCGCCAAGTATATGGAAAGTTCCAAGCGTCCTAAAAAAGCGCTCGTGATTTGCACAACAGGGTTAGGTTCGTCCGAGCTGATCAGCGCCAAGATTCGCAAAGATTTACCGGATCTGGAGATTTTGGATATTATTTCAAATTTGAACTTGGAAAAGGCTTTAGCCAGACATCCTGATGTTGACATTCTCATTAGCACGATTAATTTGCCAAAGCAAAAGCACATTCCACAAGTATTAGTGAGCGCGATGTTCACAGTTCAGGATAAAAACAAGGTTGAAGAGGCGTTGAGGAGGCGGCAAGATGACTAGCTTCAAAGCGATTCAATTAATTCCAATTTTAGACTTGCCAGCCGAGGTATCGCCGACTAAATTGGCTTGTCTCGATGCGATATCGACCACGTTAGCTGACGTATCGGGGAAGGACAAGGGTCAAATCAAGACTGCATTTTTGGAACGAGAGGCTGTTGGTAATACGGCGCTAGAATCGGGTGTTGTTATTCCCCATGCAGTCTTGGTAGGACGTCAGGCGCCCTTTCTTGGCATCCTGTGCTGTCCCGACGGCATTAGTGATTGGCAAGATTTGGATAGTCATGCCGTGAGGCTGGTTTTAGCCATTCTGTTAGGACGAGACGGCCTGACGTCACAAGAAGGCGATGCTATTAAGGTATTATTTGAAGCACTGGCATCACCTCAATTTTTGGACACACTTGCACAAGCGTCTGAACCGCAAGCGGTTATGACAACAATCAAAAACAAATTGGAGGACAACTAATATGTTAGTATCTGGAGATCGTCTTTTACAAGTAGCTAAGGAACATCACTTTGCCATCCCGGCCTTCAATGCGGGGTCAGGACAACTTTTCACGGCAACATTAGAGAAGGCAGAAGAACTGCAGGCACCCTTTATTATGGCTATTCATCCTACTGAACTCGAGTTTTTGCGGGATAGTTTTGTGGCGCAGGTGATTGATGCGGCTAACCATACTGATCTGCCGATTGCATTGCATTTGGACCATGGCGCTTCATATGAACAAGTGATTCATGCCATCCATCTGGGCTTCACAAGCGTCATGATTGATGCTTCACTAACCGATTATGAGCAAAATGTTGCGCTAACTAAAAAAGTGGTTGAAGCCGCCCATGCGACAGGCGTTTCGGTTGAAGCTGAATTAGGAACGATTGCAGATACGGGAAATGATGTTGAAGGTCATTTAACGGATAACGTCAAATACACCGACCCAGAAACTGCAAAAGAATTCGTCGCGGCAACTGGTATTGATTCATTGGCAATTGCGATTGGGACGGCCCATGGTTTATACCCCAAAGATGTTAAACCTAAACTCAAACCAGAAATTGCAAAAGCAGTTGCGGAAGCGGTAGACATTCCGCTGGTATTACATGGTGCATCCGATAATCCGGATGACAAGATTGCCCAGGCAATTGAGTATGGGATTAATAAGATCAATATTTCAAGCGACATTAAGATTGCGTTTGCCAAGGATTTGCGGACCGTCCTTAATGAAAATGACCCTGACGAGATTCGTGAGCCAAAAGTGCTTTTCCCTTCACCGATGATCGCCACCCAGAAGGTTGTTGCCCAGAAGATCAAGTTGTTTGGGGATGTAGACCGGACAAAACTCTACTATCAGCACGAACCGGTTAACGAAATTCCCTATGATATCAAGAATCTCCAAGTTGAACATTTCAGCGCTTAATGCAACTTGAGGGAAGGGGGCTTAATTGATGGAACAGCTTGAGGAAGTTCTTGATCCAAGGTTGATCAGACTCAATTTGCAGGCAAGCTCTAAGCGTGATGCGATTACGCAATTATCAGAGACGCTCGAGGCTGCAGATTATATTAACGATGTCCCCGCCTTCGTCAAAGATATTTATTTGCGGGAAGAAGAGGGCATCACCGGAATTGGCGACGGGATTGCGATTCCCCATGGCAAGAGTGATTACGTCACCAAGGTGGGTGTGGCGATTGGCATTTTAAATAAACCAATTGCATGGGAAACATTGGATGGCGAAGGGGTGAATATTGTTATCCTCTTTGCGGTAAGCAATGATACTGAATCTGCGCGCAATCAATTGAAGTTATTATCGTTGTTTGCGGCACAACTGGGACATGATGACGTCGTTAAGAGGCTAAAGCACGCTGCTACGCCTGATGCAGTCATTGCAGCGTTCACTCAGAAAGAAGGTTCGGAACAATGAAGATTGTCGGTATTTCTGCATGTGCAGCTGGCATCGCCCACACTTACATTGCAAAGGAAAAAATTCTGCAGGCGGCTAAGGATGCCGGGGACACGGCCTATGTAGAAACGCAAGGAACGATTGGCACTGAAGATGCCTTAACCTCGGAACAAATTAGTCAGGCAGATATTGTCTTGCTGGCCATTGATGTCAAGATAGCCGGGCGTGAACGATTTGCGGGTAAAAAAGTCGTTGAAGTGCCAACTGATGTTGCAATTAAAAGTCCCAAAAAGCTTATCGCTAAACTTCACGAGCTTTCTGGGCAGCCCAGTTAAGCGAGGTGGGTAAGATGAAAAAGATTCAAATTAAGCAACCGGCATTGACCGCAATTTCGTATTTGATTCCGGTTGTTGTTGCAGGTGGGTTCTTGCTGGCAATTGGCAATATTATGGGTGGTAAGAATTTAGAAGCAGTCAAAGGCATCGCGAATGTCTGGGATGCCTTTTCAACAATGGGCGGCTTGATCTTGGGGATGTTGCCAGTTGTTGTTTCTACAGGGGTTGCCTTTGCAATTGCTGACAAGCCGGGGATTGCACCGGGATTTCTGGTTGGGCTTATATCGCGCATTATTGGTGCAGGGTTTCTGGGTGGCTTGATTGGTGGTCACATTGCCGGTTGGTCAGCATTGCTCATCATTGCCTACGTGAAAGTACCGAAGTGGGCAGCAGGTTTAATGCCGACGCTGATCATTCCTTTTTTAGCGTCAGTGATTGCCGGATTCTTCATGTTCTATATTTTGGGTGGGCCAATCGCTGCAGGGACAGTTTGGCTCACTGGGTACATGAAGACATTGGATACAAGTCAAAAGTTTCTGTATGGCTTAATTATTGGTATCTTGGCGTCAATTGATTATGGCGGGGCAATTAATAAAACAGTCTTTGCATTTGTTCTTGCCTTGCAGGCTGAAGGGATTAATGAACCGATTACGGTTTTAATTCTTGCGTCAATGGTAACGCCAATGGGTTATACGTTGGCCTACTTCTTGGGTAAAGCGGTTCACAAGAATATCTACACACCATTGGAAGTTGAGACACTCAAGACAGCTTTTCCGATGGGGCTGGTAGAGATTACCGAAGGCAGTTTGCCGATCGTGTTGAACGATCTTTGGCGAAGCGTTGTCGCAACTGGTGCCGGTGGTGCGATTGGCGGCGGTTTCTCGATGTTATGGGGAGCAGATTCAAAGATTCCTGCTAGTGGTTTGTTTGCAGTTCCGACAATGTCGCGACCGTGGGCATTTATTATCGCACTCATCATTGGCAGTGTTGTGACCGCAGTTGTCTATCTGGTGCTAAAGAAGCCAGTTTCAGCTGAAGACTTGGCAACGGAGAAGGAAGAAGAAGACCTCAATCTCAAGGATTTGAAGATTTCCGATTAAGCTTAATCAAGGAGAATGGACCATATGGAAAGTAGTCTGTTTGTAGGTAATCCGCTCCAAACATCAGGTGCACAGACAATCCAATTTTTAGAAGGTAAAGCAGCTGGTTTGAAAATGATTCGAATGTACAACGAAGCGGGTCTCAGCATGCTCGTTGCGCCGGATCGCGGCATGGATATACCAGAGCTGAAAGTTCATGGGACCAATATCTCCTTCGTCTCGGTGACTGGTTTCGTCAACAGCACGTATTTTGTGGAGCAGGGCGCAACTGGATTCATGCGGAACTTCAATGTCGGCTTTTTGACGACTGGTGGTCTCAGTTATATGGGCGCCCCCAAGGATCCAGCCCGAGGGCTACATGGAACGATTGGCAATACGCCGGCTGAAAACTTCTATCATCAGGATAACGGTCAGGCCATTGTGGCTCAGGGGGATGTAAGAGAAGCGGAGATGTTCGGGGTTAATCTCTTATTGAAGCGTCGCATCACGCTACCAAAAGCCCAAACGAGTATTTATCTGCATGACATCGTCGTCAATGAAGGCAGTCGTCCAGCACCTTTAATGATGTTATATCACATGAACTTCGGGTATCCATTCTTTGGTCCTGAAACCCAGCTGGTGCTCGATCCGCTTGTAACAACAGATCGAGACGGACTGCCGGCAACCGACTGGAAGACATTCTCATTGCCCAAAGCAAAAACTGAAGAGCGCGTTTATTTCCACAGCTTTAAACCTGATTTCGACGATATGGTGCAGTATAAGCTGTTAAGTCCCGAGACGGGGTTGCAGGCAACTATTTCTGTTCAATCATCGTTGTTGTCGGTATTAAATGAATGGAAACTTATGCAGACAAAGAATTATGTTCTGGGTTTAGAGCCGGCAACTAACAATGTTAATGGCATTGAAGCTGCCGAGCGTGCTGGAACATTGAAGAAACTTGCTCCGGATGAGCAAGCAACATTTGATTTGCGGGTTGATTTTTCAAGGATGGAGGTCTGAGCTTCAATGAAGCGATCAAGGATCAATCAGATTTTAAAGGAAAGCGAAAGATTCCTCAGGCAGCGTCAAGTTGTTCTTCCCCCTTTTGGTCAGTGGCAACCAGCTGACTGGGGAGATCTGGATACTTCTTATGCAGAAATCAAGGATAATATGCTTGGGTGGGATGTCACGGATTTCGGAACCGGTGATTTCGACAAATACGGCTTGGTTGCTTTTACATTTAGAAATGGCAACTATGCGGAACCAGAAAAGTATCCGAAGCCTTATTGCGAAAAAGTCTTGTTGTTGAATGAAGGTCAGGAGTTACCTTATCATTTTCATCGACTGAAAGAGGAAGATACAATCAACCGCGGCGGCAATTTGCAAATCACGGTGTGGCATTCAACTGAGGATGAAGGATTGGATCGCACAACGCCGGTAGAATTGGTTAAAGATGGTCACAAGCTTGTCTTGGATCCTGGTACAGTGGTGACGCTCCATCCAGGAGAAAGCCTGACAACAACAACAGGTATTTACCATAAGTGGGAAGTAGAGCCCGGCACAGGTGAAGTCTTGGTTTGGGAAGTCTCCTCTACGAATGATGACAACATCGACAATCGATTTTTACGTGATACTCCGCGAGTTCCTGAAATTGAAGAAGATGAAGAGCCGTATCGGTTGTTGTTCGGAGATTATCGAAAATTGTAGTTAATTTTAGCCTGAAGACGTCACAATCTTCAGGCTTTTTCAAATCAATATGCTAAAATTCTTTGGCATGTAGCGAAGAGCCTAGGGAGGTAAATGATGGCAAACGATGTGGTTTTGGGAATAGATTTGGGCACAAGTGCCGTTAAAATTTTGGCGCTTTGTAAGGATGGGCGCCTTTATACCCATTCGGAGCCGCTCCAATTGATTCATCCGCAAAATGGCTATAACGAACAGGACCCAGAAGACTGGGTCTTGCAGACTTATAAAGCAATTCGGATTATTGTGCAGGAAAATTCAATTTCGCCTGAAGCTATTCGTGCTGTCAGTTTTTCAGGCCAAATGCACGGCTTAGTTGCGTTAGGGGCGGAGCATCAGGCTTTAAGAAATGCCATTTTATGGAATGATACCCGAGCGGCTGAAGAAGTTAATGAAATTCATAGTGATCTGGGAGAAGCATATATTAAAGTCACCGGCAATCGAGCCGTTGAAGGGTATGTTTTACCAAAGTTTTTATGGCTGCAGCGACATGAACCTGATGTTTGGAATCAGATACGGGCAATTATTTTACCCAAGGACTTTCTGCGATTAAGAATGACCGGGAAACTAGGAACTGATTATTCAGATGCAACTGGAACGGGCTATTTTGATATTCAGAAAGGCACTTGGAGTCAGGAAATTTTGACACATTTTGGGATTCCGCTTGAGTGGATGCCACCGGTGATATCGTCCGGGACGATTGTTGGCGCCTTAGGTGTAGAAGCTGCAATGGCTACCGGATTATCAACGGATACGATGGTCACAATGGGCGGTGCAGACAATGCCATGGGCGCTATCGGAGCTGGTGTTCTTCATCCTGATCAGATGATGTCTAGTATTGGGACTTCAGGCGTCATTTTACATCCTGAAGACCATCTGCCACAGAACTATGGTGGTCAACTCCAGCTGGAACGACATGCTATTCAGTCACGTTATTATTCGATGGGCGTGACCTTGGCTGCCGGCAATTCGCTGAGTTGGTTTAGAGATACGTTCGCTAAAGACAAGACTTTTGAAGACTTGATTGACGTGGCACGTCGCTCAACAATTGGTGCTAATGGTGTTCGCTTTGCGCCGTATCTTTCAGGAGAGAGAACGCCTTACTTTGATCCGCACATTCGTGGTGCCTTTACAGATATTTCAAATGCAAATACATTTGACGATTTTGCGCGAGCGGTGCTGGAAGGCATTGTGTTTTCACTTAATGATGTCATTAACTTGTATAGCAAGTTTGGTATTTTACCGAAGGAAGTGATCGCTATCGGTGGTGGTGCAAAAAATGCCTTTTGGGCACAAATGCAAGCAGATATTTTTAAAGTACCAATTAAAATTCCCAAGGTTGATGAAGGGCCTGGATTTGGCGCTGCCATGATAGCATCGGTTGCGGCTGGTTGGTTTAGAAATGTCGAGGAAGCGATTAAGACTTTGGTGTTTTACCCATATGTCTATGTACCTGTTGAGAATCAATCATCTAGATATGAAATTGTTTATGAATCATATCATCAATTATATGCCCGACTAAAATAAGGCATTTGATTCTCAAGAACGTTTAATTGGCCAGAAATCATGGAAGTCAATCCGAAGAGAAATATGTTTGGATTTTGACTGCGTGATGGAGACATCGCCTAGATTAGTGATTTTAACTGGGATCTTCAGCCTTTGTCTTGGACATAAAGAAACCCTCTAATCTTCTTGGTAATCCAAGCATAGATAGAGGGTTTCGGTAATTTTATGCAGCAACGGAATGTTCTAAGGGCTGTCTGCGAGCTGCTATAATGATGTCGATAGCTGAAATTTCAAATTGATTTTTAATCCTGAACAGCAGCATCACTAGGTTCAAGGTTCCATCCATTTTCTTTAAGATAATCATCTAATTTTTCGCGGACATCCTGGACACCTAGGCCGATTATGATCTGGATGTGCTTATGCTTGTCTACGACACCTGAGGACGGATAGGTCTTCAAGGTTGCAATATCAACTTTATCGGCGTCTTTAACGTCAATTCGCAATCGAGTGAAACAATTATTTACATTTTCAATGTTGTTGATACCTCCAAGGCCTTTTACGATTACTGCGAGATCAGAAGCGGGCTTAGGTGCTGCTGGTGATCTCTTTTCTTGGACAGCTCCTTTGGCAGTTTTTTTTGTTAATTCATCTGGAATTAATTCGTTTTCGCCATTTCGTCCAAGAGTGGGGATATTAAGCTTAATAATCAGTGCCTTAAACACAAAGTATTCAAGAAGCGCTAGTCCGAGTCCAATCGGTATAAGAAGCCACTGCCTTCCTAAGCCGAATGGAACCGCAATACTATACATGATGGTATTGATGATGTTTTCAACCATCACATTTAAGCCCAATACGTTGGAAATAAATAGTCCGAAACCATAGATGATCCCATGCGCTAACCACAGAATTGGTGAAATGAAAAGGAAGAGAAACTCAATGGGTTCCGTAATACCGGCGAATGCAGAGGCAAAGACCGCTGGAATCAGGATTGCTCGTAGCTTAACGCGGTTTTCCGGTTTAGCTGTGTGAATCAATGCGAATGCAATACCAATTGGTAGGGCAATATAACCGAAATTGACTAGATAGCCAACAGAGGAATGAATTGAGGTGACGGACGACATATTACCGATCTCAGCGAGCCAGATATTCATTGCCCCATTGTACGTTTTTCCTGCAACCTGTGCCGTTCCACCAAGTGGAGTGTAATAAAGTGGCATCCACAGGAGGTGATGCATGCCGACTGGCAGTAGCATTCTGTTTAGGAAACCATAAAGGAAGAAGCCAAACGCGCCCATACCAGATAGACCTCCGACAATGGCGTTGACCGCGCCATTAATTGGTGGCCAAATATATGAAACTGCGATGGCGAAGATGATGGTCAAAAAGATCAGTACTACATATGCAAATTTGGTTCCTTCATAGGGTGATAGATATTTGTGAAATTTGACATCCCCTAATTTATTGACAAAGAAGCCGACTAGGCAGCCCAAGATGATACCCAGAAAAACCCCCATGTCGGTAACTTGAACACCGAGGACAATGTTTTGCCCAGTGCCGAATAGTCCTTGTTTACCCGCTTTGGCAAGTTGACCAGTTTGGGACAACCAAAAGTTATTAGCATAGATGAAGATCAAAAAGACAGTGATTCCTAATATAGCGGCATCCGTCTTCTTCTTTTTTGCAATTGCTGCTGCAATACCAACGCAGAAGATGACTGATAATTGATTGATGGCCGCGCTGGTTAGAATTGTAAATAAACCCGTCCCCACATTTTTGATACCTTCAGGTAATTGTTCAAGCTTCATAACAGCGGCAACTGAAATCAAGAGTCCGGTGACGGCCATAAACATGACAGGTTGAATGATAGAACGGGCAAATGTTTGAGTGATTTTTTGCAATTTGTCCTTCATACCGGTTCCTCCTCCAGAGGTTGATCCTGGGTGACTAAATCGCGATAGGTACCAAGCTTGACACCCTCAGCAGCCAACCTTGCTTTAAGTTCGGGCTTGATAAGCTCGCGAAGGGTATAAGTGCGGCCGGTCGTAAAACTAGAATGTTCGGTCAGATCTGCATCAACATATCCTGGGTGACACATGGCTTCCACACTGCCAAAGGTTTTGACGTCTTCGATTAAGTTGTGAAGCGGCATCGGCTGCCAAATCGGTTTGCAAACCCCAATTTGATCGAGAGCATCATTAAATCGTTTGATCGTTACAATTCCCGGCGATACGTTATAATTTCCGCGAACGGGTAATTCGTAATCAGTGGCAAGTTGTTCGAATACTTCCGTTACACCATTTAGAGTATGGACGTGATGATGGCTATCCAAATGATCAGGCGTAATACCGCTGGCGATCACACGATCAATTTGGGCTTTCCACTCTCGATAAAGCTCATTTTGGTTAATTTCAAAATGGTCTTCATAGAAGCTTAGTCGTTTGAATTCACCGTTGCTGGTGGTTAGAGAGGGCACATCTTGTAAAAGTGGTTTGCCACAGGTTAGGGTGAGGTGAACGCCAATACCCAGGGATGGCGTTTGAATTGCCAGTCTAACAGCCCTTTCAAAACCAGGCATTCCAGCCATTATTGTGGTCGATGTTAGAACGCCTTTTTTATGGGCATCAAGGATACCTAAAGTAATCCCGCTGCCGTACCCAAAATCGTCAGCATTAATAATTAACAGACGCATAGGTCGGACCTCCTTTTAGTTCAACCCATTGATCACCATTTGCCTTAATCATTTCGTCCAATGCTTGTTTGGCGACTGTTGCATTTGGCACTGTTTGGTTAAGGGTGAAAGCTTGAAAGGCTTTTTGATAAGAATGTTCAAAGAAGGCATCAACGAGTAATTTTTCTGCAGCAACTTGTGCTTCCATCAGACCCTTGTGAAAATCGGGAATCGGATCACGTAACGAGATCGGTTCGACACCCTTAGCATTGACATAGCAAGGAACTTCAACAACTGCATCTTCGCGCACGTTTGGAATCGCGCCTCTATTTGGAACGATGAGCATGAAGCGATCATTGCGACTATGCAGAATTGAAATTGCCATTCGGACAATGTACTGACCATGAACGCCGCTTTGGTAATTGATGGTTTCTAGATCACGTTTTTCCTTGATTTTTGAAACGGTATCAGTAATCTGCTTTAGTCGGCCGTCCATAATCTCATTTGCACGCGTGTAATCGGGATTCGCTTCTTCTACGATTTTGTTGGGATAGAGGTAGTATTCAAGATAGTTGTTAGGCAGATACTGAGGAAAGTCTTGTTGCATCTCAGCCATCAGCTGGTACGTTTTTGCCCACGATGGATCAAGATCGGAAGTTTTAAACCCTTGCGTGATAATCTTTTCAATGATTTCTGGCATGATATCTTTACCGCGTTGAACATCGTATATTTCGCGGTACCAACCAAAATGGTTTAAACCATAATAGGTCGAAATGAAGTTTTGCCTATCATAGCCAAACGAGTTTTCAAGCAATTCTTCAATGCCAATGGTCATATCACAAGCATTAATGATCTTTGCTTTTGGAAAACGCCGGCGCACCGTTTCAGCGATAATTGATTCGGGGTTGGTGTAATTTAAGATCCATGCATCAGGTGCATACTCTTGGATGAATCCGACTAGTTCAACAAAACTTTTCATGGAACGCATCCCATAGGCAAAGCCGCCGAGTCCGCAGGTTTCTTGGCCGACTAACCCAAGCTTGAGTGGGATTTTTTCATCCATTTCGCGCATTTTCATGCCACCAGCTCGAATCTGAGAGAAGACAAAGTTGCAGCCGTAAAAAGCAACTTGCGGATCTGAAGTCGCAATCAGTTCGACATCCACGTTTTCTCGGTGTAACAGGTAATCCATGATAATTCGCATTTGTTCATTACGTTCTTCATCAATGTCATACAGGCGAATTTCCTTAATTGGGAATTCATCCTTATAGCTCAAGGCAGTTAGCAGAATTCCCGGAGTGTACCCGCTTCCTGAACCAGCAATCGTAATGATATTCTTCATCCTAAACCTCCATTTAAGTTGATCAGTGACTTGACACTCTAAGTTAACCATGTAACCGTTTACATTTGAACAGTGTATAATCATAATGACTGGTTGTTCACTAAATTGAAAAAAAGTGTCATTAAATGGAAAATTATGTCAACAGGGAGGTGCTTTCTGATGTTACGTCTTTTTTCTTCGCGTATTCAGCAAGCAAAAGTTACACTGACTCATAATGAAACTGAACTACTGAGGTCGCTTAGTGCTCAGGCTGGCGTGATTCCTAGAGCGACTATTACGGAATTGGCACAGTCCGTTTTTAGTTCGCCATCAACCATACATCGACTAATTCGGAAACTCGGCTTCAAAGGTTACACAGACTTTAAAGTGCGTGTTGAAGACTCGCTTGAAAGTGAATTGCCCTTGGTTCTTGCGCAACCTAATTTGCTAAAGATCACTATAAGCTCAATCGAGCATACGTTCAGACTTAATCAAGGCGTGATTAGAGATGCCGCAAGGCTGTTTTTGGCAGCTGAGCGCCATTATGTCTATGGAACCGGCTGGCGACAAAAACAGGCCGTGGATAACTTCTCCACGGACCTGCTTGTTTATGGTGAAAGCAGCATTACATTACGCAATAAATACGATTTAGGTAATGCGGTCAAGCAAATGAATGAGCATAGTGTATTGCTGTTCACATCGCTCTCCGGTAATACGGATGAGTATGCCGCCACGCTTCAGCAAGCAAAGCTTCAAAAGGTATCAATCATTTCGGTCACCAGAGATGTTTCTAACCCCTTGAGTGAGATCAGCGATGTAGCCATTTACTTTGCGGATGACACCAATCTTCAAGATAATCGGCATTGGCCGGCAATAACGATGTCTTTTTCTTTAGAAATGTTAATAAATGAGATTTTAAATTTTCAACATGAATGAATACTATAACCTGAACTTTATTGGATGTGCGAAAGTGGAATAAGTTTTGAGGGCGGCTCTGGGACTCCTTATCTTAATAAGGGTTTCCAAAACCGTCATTTTTATTAGGTGTGAGTTAGAGTAATGAAGTTTAATTTGCAACGATGGAAACAGAGTTTATTAAATTAGATACCAATAATTGAAAGCGGCACATTTGATGAATAGCAGAGTACTAGGAACTGGATTTTTACTTGCTCTACATGTGCTTTATATAATCCGGCAAGAAGACCTTATTTAATTGGAGTGAGCGGCAAATATCAATATCTATAGGTTTGCGGAAGAGCTGAGCGAAAAGCGATGACAAATGCTGAGAATATAATGGCATCAATTTTACATGTCACACCTCAGTGACAAAATCATAATTAAGTTTGAAAGCGGAATCATTTAATATAAAGACTGTAAAGAAGAAAGCGAGGACAGAGACCATGCCGATGTTCACAAAAGATAATATGATCATGGAACTTCATGGAGATAATCAGAAAGAAATATTGGAAGCACTAGCAGCAAAGGCTTATCAACTTGGCGCTGTTAAAGATGCAGAGACATTGGTTGCGGATTACCTGGCGCGGGAAGAAGAGTCGACAACGGGATTTGGGAACGGTGTTGCAATTCCGCATTCAAAGTCGGACAACAACCTGAAAGCAACCATTATTTTTGGTAGAAGTAAACAAGCGATTGAGTGGCAATCTTTAGACGGGCAACCTGCAAATACCTTTATTAGTTTAATTGTGCCAGCGTCTGAAGCGGGTGTTCATTTGCAGCTGCTAGCAAAACTCAGTCGTCAGTTAGTTCATCCTGATTTTGTTGATGTGTTGAAGAAAGGCAGTCAAGATGAGGTCTTTGACGTAATCCAGAAGGCAATTAATTAGAAGAGGGTCACGTACTCATCACGAGTTATGATTGAATGTTTTCGTTAGTTTTGAATCGAGGAGGAAAAGATGATGGCAAAGCTGAAGATAGTAGGTGTAACGAATTGTCCCGCTGGAATTGCTCACACTTACATGGTCGCCGAAGCAATTGAGCAAAAGGCAAAAGCGCTTGGCTATGAAGTACATGTTGAAACTCAAGGCGCTAATGGAATTGAAAATAAGCTTACACCAGCAGAAATTGCGGCTGCTGATTACGTTATCCTGGCCTTGGGGAAAGGTATGAGTGATGAAGACAAAGCTCGTTTTAATGGGAAGCAGGTTATCGAACTTCCTGTTTCTGAAGCATTGAAAAAGATCAATGTCATTTTTGATAATCTACACGATGAAGCGCATTTGTACACGGCATCTAAGGTTCAATTGGGCGATCGTAAACAAACAACTGGTATCATGAGCCACTTAATGGCCGGTGTTTCGGCAGCATTGCCGTTTGTTATTGGCGGTGGACTATTGATGGCACTTGGGAGCTTAATGGTCCAATTTGGTGCTCCTAATGTCGCACCTAAAGCCGGCCAAATGGCTTCCTTGGCTTGGGTTCTTAATACTGTTGGTGGTTTAGGCTTTACAATGATGATCCCAATTATGGGTGCTTATATTGCTTATTCAATTGGTGATAAACCTGCTTTGGCTCCTGCATTTCTGGTGACTTACCTTGCAAACACTCCAGATATCTTGGGAACTCAAGGCGGTGCCGGTTTCTTGGGTGCAATTGTTATTGGGCTGAGTGTTGGTTATTTTGTCAAAGCTTTCAGAAAAGTCAAATTAGGGAAGACATTCCAATCGACTTTGGGTTTTCTAATTATTCCGTTCGTGACGCTATTGCTCTTTGGCCTCGTGACCTATTATCTCTTGGGACCTGGTATGGCGTGGTTGATGGCTGCTTTGCTGAGCTTCCTGCGCAGTATTCCACCGGAAATGAAGATTGCTGGTGGGTTCTTAGTCGGCGCAATGTTGGCATTTGATATGGGTGGCCCGATTAACAAGACGGCTTGGTTCTTCGGGTTCTCCTTGTTGAGTTCTCATGTTTATACCTGGTATGGAATTGCGGGTGTTGTCACGGTGTTGCCTCCGATGGCTGCGGCGATTGCAACATGGTTACGGCCGGGTCTGTTCACCAAGCAAGAGCGTGAATCTAGCTGGCCTTCTATGCTTGTCGGAATGACCGTTGCAACGGAGCCTGCAATTCCATACGCTTTAGCAGCGCCAGTACCTATGATTACAGCAAATACACTTGCTGGCGGGATTGCCGGAGCTGTCTCAATGGGACTGGGCGTTGAAAGATTAGCACCGGGTCTGGGTGTTTTCGATCCGCTAATTGGATTATCACGACCTGCATGGGCTTATTACATTGCACTAGCGGTAGGCTTGATCTTGAACGTTCTGTTTGTGATTGTCTTCAAATCGGCATGGTTGAAACGGCAGGAACGTAAAAATGGGCTTGTGAGTTTGGATGATCAGCCACAAAGTACCGTTATTGCAGGCGACACAAATGTTTCAAAGCCAGCAGCAAAAGGTGTTCAGGCAACAAAGACATTGTCACCCGATGCTGCCAAGAAATAGTTAGCAAACTAGGGATGGTGCAGGGGCTTAGGCTTCTGTGCCTTTTTAGAAAGAAGCGATTAAATTGACAACTTATGACTTTGATCATGTTATCGATCGCCGGGGTACGTTTAGCACTCAATGGGATTATATTGCTGATAGGTTTGGCCGTAACGATATCCTGCCCTTTTCGATCTCGGATACAGATTTTCCAGTACCAGTTGAAGTGCAAGATGCGCTAAAAGAACGGTTAACACATCCAATTTATGGCTATACGCGGTGGAATCATGCTACTTACAAAGACAGTATTGTTCGCTGGTTCGAGCGTGATGGTCATACAAAGATAAACCCGGATTGGATTGTTTATAGCCCTAGCGTTGTTTTTACGATTGCTACGCTCATTCGAATGAAGAGCGATCCCGGGGACGGAGTGGCTGTGTTTACACCTATGTATGATGCCTTCTATGGTACGATTGAACAGAACGATCGAGTGTTGATCCCGATTCGATTAGCAGCTGCAGATGAAGGCTATGTGATTGATTGGGATAGTTTGGCAACGGTACTTGCTGAAAAGCAAACAAAAATATTTTTATTAACAAATCCGCATAATCCGACAGGATATGTTTTTACAAAATCGGAATTAGCGCGAATTTATAACTTGTGTCAGGCTGCCCATGTGTTTTTGATCTCTGATGATATTCATCGTGATATTGTTTATCCAGGTCATTCGTACGAACCAATGACAAATGTCGGCACAAGTGATGTTGCACTCTGCTGCTCAGGGTCAAAAACGTTTAACACACCAGGCCTGATTGGCTCATATGCTTTCTTACCCGATCATGATGTAAGGACACAATTTTTGACGGAATTAAAGCAGAAAAATGCTTTGTCTTCTGTAAGCATCTTTGGCATGTTGGCGCAAATTGCGGCTTATAACGGTTCAGAGGATTACGTGGAACAACTGACTGCCTATACAAAAAATAATATGGAGTTGGTTGCTAGTTATTTAGAGGAAAATTTGCCGGAATTGCAGTTTTCGTTACCGGATGCCACGTACTTAGCCTGGATAAATGTGTCTAAACTGGGATTAACATCAGAGGAACTTCAACATCGGTTAGTAAACGGCGGCCATGTTGGCATTATGGCGGGCAAAACTTATGGTGATACCAGATATCTAAGGATGAATATTGCCTGTCCAAAGAAGAAGTTAGTGATGGGGCTAGAACGTTTAAAGAAGGGAATTAGGGGATAATATGCTCTTACTCAGAGAAATCAAAGTCTTACGCCGCCTGTCCCAACAAGATTTCTCTGGGGGCGAGCTGGCTAAACAACTAAAGGCATCTCGTCGAACCATTGTCCGTGATATTGCCGCAATTAATACTGAGTTGCAGTCTTCAGGCATTGGGATGATTACAACCCAAAACAAGTACCATCTCACCATCCTTAATCCTGGTCGATTAATGGCTTTGTTAGATACAAGTCGCGATGAAGCTAATGAAATTCTCTTACGGTTGTGTATCTCCGAAACGATTCCAATGGCCGACTTGATTGCTGAGACTTATTTATCACGGACCCAAATCATGGATTACATCTCCGAGCTAAATGCGGATTACGCGGATATTTTTCGCATAAGTAGTCGCCCAGGAATGGGAATGACCATCAAGATGAAACGGTTAACGCGAATTGACATTGCTGCTGACTGTATCTTTGAATATCCACAATTGTTGGATAAAGTTGCACCGGGTACTGACCGCTTGCCGCAACTGACAGATTATTTAAGCGAGAATATTTGTCCTTACCAGACATGGGTAATCGACAGTCAGTGGCGTGCACAAGTGCTTGCAGCCTTTATTTGCTCACCGTCTTCGGGGACATTGACGGCAGCAAGACAGTCTAATCAAATCGATAATTTTGTAAAGACACGTGAAGCACTGTTAATGGGTTTAGGAAAGAGTCGGGACAAGATTGTTCAAATGTTTAGTGAGATTGCAGATGACTTCCAGTTAGAAGCGATTGGTCAATCAACTTTTGAGTCACTATTCACACATTTTGTTCGCGAGTGTGCTTTTCCTAGGCCACTGAGTGTTTTAAGTGACTATGATATTGCCAAGTTGTCTGCCCAGAACCCAGTAGCTTTTGATTATGCTCATGTTGTTGCACTCGATTTGTTTAAGATCAGTCATCAAGTTTGGCTGGATTCAGACTTTTTAGCCTTGTATATTGTCCAAGCAGTTAATCAAAGAGAGGCAAAACCCGTCAGGATCCTTTTTTTGGCACCGCGAATGTCCTTGGCTCAAATTAATGCGACAATTATCCAGCAAAAGCTGCATAATATTTCTTTGCATATGGTACGCAGCCTTAAGGAAGCCGAAACAATTTTCGACCAGCGCCACTTTGACTTAGCTATTGCAAATGTGCGCCATGATGTTGTTGAGCATGCCTCAATTAGTTTTGTGTTAACTTTTTCGGCAGTTGTTACTGATCAAGATATAGCTGCGCTTGAGCAGTTGGTCAATGGCCAATATTATCGAGAGAACATTGCAGCCATGCTTGCCCCCAATCATTTTGTTGGCCAAATTACAGGGGATAAGTTTCTAACAGTTTTACAGAAAGGACTTCAGAACTTTGTCAGAAATGATCTCTTAGATCGAGCGGATGCTGTAAAGATTATTGAACGTGAACAAGCTGGCAATCAGCTGGTCTTAAATCATATCTCGATCCCACATATTGTTACGAATAGCGTGACTGATTATCGCTTGTTTGCCATTAAACCAAAAGAGGTCATTACAATTGATGACCAACCAATATACTTGTTGGTTATTGTGTTGGTCGGAACATCTCAGGCTGAAAAGAATACAATCTTCAGCTATTTATATCAAACATTGCGAAGATACGTACCGGCTGATATTGAAGATGTTCAGGATTATCAGCAGGTGATTAAATTGCTGAAAGGTAGCGTGTAAACTTTATAAAATAGGCTTTTACTCCGGGAGTTAGAAACAAACATCGGGGCATAAAAAGTGCATGTTGGTCTAGTTTTCCACCAACATGCACTTTTTATGTGTTGTCTTAACTGTGTCATTGCAAATTTATTTTTTATTCGAGACTTCCTTGTTTAAGCAACTTTTGACCTAATGCGCCGCCTAGGTGATATAAGGCAAAGTCTGAAGCAGTGAATCCTTTTAACCTTGAGATTGTGCAGGCAAGCGCATCACCGACCATTAGCGCAGCAGTTGAACTGCTTGTAGGTGCGAGTCCCAAGTCATCAGCCTCATGGGTAACTGGGATGGTTAAGACGCTTTCACAAGCCTGGGCTAAGTGGGAGTCATCCTGTCCTGTAAAGGCAACGGTCGCGGCTCCGATACGTTTGAGTGAGGGAAGCGGCGCAAGTGTTTCTTTGGTTTCGCCGCTATTCGAAATAAGGATCACTAAATCTTCCGAGGTAATCATACCCATGTCACCGTGCATTGCCTCTGTGGCATGAACAAAAATAGCGGGCGTTCCCAAACTTGCAAATGTGGCAGCAAGTTTAACGCCAATATGACCAGTCTTACCGACACCCATGAAAACTAATCGACCAGTTAAATGCATAATTTTATCGATCACTGAACAATACTGCACGTCATTAATTTGAGATTCGATCAGTTGCATTGCGGCAATTTCTCGCTGCATATAAGTATGCACCAAGTCTAGCTTGTTTTCTTTCATTCTGATGACCTCCTTGCGTCACCATCATTGTTGACTGGGTTATGCTCAATAGCAATTGTTGTTGTTAGTTCTTTTTGTTGACCAACTCACATAAATGAAAGGTCTTTATACGCTTTGATATTCAGAAAAGCGATGTGGTGGCATCGCTTTCTAAAAGTGATCAGAGACATTGTTGATATTGTGAGAAGACAAACAAAAGGTGCAATCGAATCCAGTTGAAGCATGGGCAGTTAGCGCTTACATTTGATATGTAGAAACGAAGAAGGTGAATTCAGAATGATTGAAGATATTATCACAATTCCGCTCATTCAGCTGAGAGTAAAAACGACTGACTGGCGTGATGCCATTAAAAAGTCCGGACGTGTTTTGGTTGAAAATGGTGATGTGACACAAAATTATGTTGAGGAAATTATCCGTTCGGCAGAGAAGTTTGGCCCGTATTTCGTCATTGCGCCGCATGTTGCATTAGCACATGCACCTCGTCAAGCGGGCGCAAGGAAATTAGCTATGGGCATAACCACACTGGATCCGCCCATCGTTTTCCACAATCAGGCAAATGATCCTGTTCGATATGTGTTTACATTAAGCGCAACAGATGCTGACACACATCTTAAGGCGATGCAAGAATTTGTCCAATTACTTTCAATGGGCGACTTTTATACTACCCTTGATCGAGCAGGATCTGGTCAGGAAATTATGGCGTATATTAAATCAGCTTTGGCAATGAATAAGGAGTGATCATGATGGTTAAAGTATTAGTTGCATGTCGTGCAGGGGTTGGATCCAGCTTAATGTTAAAGATCAAGTTAAATGAGGTTATCTCTGAGCATAAGTGGAACTTAGAAGTTATTCATTCGTCACTGGATGAATTAAGTAGTTTTGACGGACCAATTGTTGTGACACTAAGTGATGTCGCAGAGGAATTAAAAGAAGAAGGGATCCATAAAGAAATTGTCGGTATCAGGAATCTACTAGATAAAAATGAAATTTATACAAAGGTCTCAAAAGCATTACAAGATGTTGGCGTTAATTAGCGGCGTTAAGATGGGGGATCAATTATGAAGTTCTTAGTTAGTCTGCTTTCCACACCAGCAATGCTTTTGGCTGTTGTTTCGATGATAGGTTTAATTTCACAGCGGAAAAATCCAACCGAGGTTTTCACTGGTACTGCTAAAACAGCAATTGGTTTTTTAATCTTTGGAATTGGTGCCACTACGATGACTGGCACACTGCAAAATTTCAACAAGCTTTTTACAGAAGGGTTTCATATCAATGGGGTTATTGCTTCACCTGAAGCTGCGACTGCCCTTGCCCAAGACAAGTTTGGTTTTGCTGTGTCGATGACCTTGATTATTGGCTTCATCATGAACCTAGTGTTTGCCCGTATTACACCATTTAAAAACGTGTTTTTCACCGGTGGACATAGTCTCTTTTTTGCTTGTGTGCTTGCCTTGGTGATGAAGGCAAATGGGTTCAATAATACGTGGACAATTGTTGTTGGAGGGACGATATTAGGCTTTTGTTCTGCAGCTTTACCACAATTATGTCAGCCGTTTATGCGAAAAATTACCGGTGGAGACTTTCAAGCAATCGGACATTTTAACATGTTTGGTTATGCACTTTCCGGCTTGCTTGGCAACTTTTTTAAAAAACATGTTGATGATACAACAGAAAACATTAAGTTCCCTAAAGCGTTGTCTTTCTTCAAAGATTTTCTGATGGGCTTTGCTTTTGTAATGCTGATTTTATTCTATATTGCCGCGATTGCTGCTGGAAAACCAGCTGTCATGAAGATCTCTGGTGGCGTTGATTGGTTAGTCTTTCCGCTCATTCAGGCACTGACATGTACTGCTGGGATCTCGGTTTTGATGACTGGTGTTCGGATGTTTCTAGCTGAAATCACTGCCGCATTCAACGCTTTTGCGGAGAAATTTATTCCAGGATCGCGACCGGCACTTGATGTCCCAACGATTTTTCCGTTTGCACCAACTGCGGTTCTTGTAGGCTTCTTAAGCTCTTATGCAGCAGGACTGATTGGTGTTGGCATCATGATTGCCTTTCACTTCGATATGGTTATCATCCCGGCAGCACATATCTGTTTCTTCTCTGGCGGAACCGCTGCGATTTTTGGCAATTCTACAGGAGGATGGCGTGGGGCAGTTTTCGGCTCATTCATCGTTGGCCTGTTACTTGTTTTCTTACCGGTGTTACTATATCCTGCAATTTCAAGTATGGGTGTTTCAACGGCTATGTTCCCGAATGTTGATTATAACGTGGTAGGCTCCTTACTCAATAGCATTTTAGGCCTGTTTCATTAGTGCCAGTTGATTAGTGAATGAGAAGAGGGATAAACAAAATGGCACCTTTATCAGGTATCTTAGTTGCGATGGTAACACCTTTAGACGATGATCAGGAAATCAGCTTTAAAAGAACAGATCGGTTGTTGGATCGTTTATTAACTGAAGAGATTGCGGGCATTTTCATTTTAGGAACAAATGGTGAGGCTTACGTCTTAGCGGAGAATGAAAAGTTGGCATTTGCAGAACATGTTATCGACTATGTCCATGGTCGAACCAAAGTACTTGTAGGAACAGGTTTGAACGGAACAGCGGAAACCATTCGCTTCAGTCAAAAGATAGCATCTTTAAAACCAGACGCAATTACCTTGGTTGCTCCTTCATTTGTTGCTCCCTCGCAGCAGGAACTTGTTGATCATTTTGCTGCCATAATCCACGCGGTTGATATACCTGTTCTACTGTACAATATGCCAGCAAAAACGGGCATTAACATTGAGCCTGCCTCATTAAAACAGTTGTCAAAATATAAGAACTTAATCGGTATAAAAGATAGCTCGGGAAAGTGGGAGAATTTTGACGGTTATCTAGCCAATCGCCCCGAACGGCCATTCTCAGTTATTATGGGCTCTGACGGTCGCATTCTTGAAAGCTTTCAGCACGGCGGTAATGCGGCTATTGCAAGTACAGCCAATCTCCTGACGGCTAACAATGTAGCGTTGTATCACGCATTTGTTAATGACAATATTGAAAAAGCCCAGAAATTTCAGGATCGGATTCAGGCCCTTAGAAGTGTCTTGCATAAAGCGACGATACCCGTATCGCTTAAGACAGCACTCAATATTGCAGGTATTACGGTCGGACCAGCAAGACTGCCTGCAAAGATGCCACGAGAACAGGATGCGTTATACCAAGAGATTGGTGATGTGATCAAGGAATATGAACTTCAGGGCATTATTTAGCAAAGGAGAACGCATTGAAAAAATTTGACTTAATCCAAAGAATTCTAGCTAGTGGCGCGCTTGCAGTTGTACGCGCAAAGCCAAAGCGAGTGTTGGAAATTGCAGAAGGTATTGTTGGCGGCGGCATTCCCGTAATGGAAATTAGTTATACTAACTCGGATGCGCCAGAAGCAATAGATCTTGTGCATCAACGTTTGGGTGACAGAATTCTGGTTGGCGCGGGGACTGTGAACAATGGTGCGACTGCAAAGGATGCTATTTCGCACGGTGTAGGCTTTTTATACTCCCCTATCTTTGATCAGGAGGTCATGAGCTTAGCAAACGAATATCAGATTCCTTACGCACCAGGCTGCTCAACTGTTACCGAAGCGGTGCACGCCATGAGAGCAGGGGCAACGTTCATTAAATACTTTCCTTATGGTGGATTATTGGGGCCGGATATTATTAAGACAATCAAGACGCCAATTCCCGAGATGCCATTGTTAGAATCAGGTGGTGTTGATGCTAGCAATGTCCAGCAGTGGTTTAAGGCAGGGGTCGAGGTTGTAGGCATTGGCAGTGCCTTATCAAAAGGTACTAGTCAGGAAATCGAAGCAAGTGCACAGGCTATTCGCCAAGAAATTGACGCGTTTCGGTCGGCAGCTAAATAAAGCGTTAGGGCTAGGCAAAATTGGCTTAGCCTTTTTCGCATTAGGAAAGGAGGAAGAATGGATGCTTGATATAAAGCAATTACAAATCATCGACACAATGATTCAGAATCCTATTTTGACTAAGACTAGATTAAGCGAGGAACTCGACTTTACAAATCGTCAAATAGATTATGCAATCGAAAAGCTGAACCAGCAGCTTGTAGATAACAAAATGCCGCAGATTGATGTTGATGGCGCATATATTAATGTCCCGAGTGAGTCGTATCAATACTTACTGAATTTACGCGCCTCTGAAAATCTGACAGCACTCTCCGGTTATGTTCTAAGCAACTCAGAACGCCAATTGTTTCTTGCACTGCTATTGGCTTGCCATAAAGGGTATTTAGCGCTTATACATCTTCAAGATTACTTGCAGGTAAGTCAGTCGACCATATCCAAGGATCTTAGAGTGCTGGAGCAACGACTCCTGAACTTTCAGCTTAGAATTCATTATGATCGTCGTTCGGGCTACAGGCTAGAAGGCTCTGAGGATAAGATACGAAGCTTTATGATTAAGTTAGTTTCTAAACAGTTGTTTAAAAACCATGCTGATTTGTTAACGACATGTGCTCAATTGATTCAGCAGGTTGATGTCAGTGCCAAACTGACGCAAATTTCAAAGCTGGCTCATGCCAGCGAAATTGATTTTGTGGAAAATCGTTTTCTTGAATTTGGCTATATCTTTATCTTTATGTTGGCGCGGTTGCGGATTAAGAAGGATTATTTACCTGCTCGGGCACAAAAGATGAATATACAGAGCACTCGGGAATATGAGCTTGCTGAATCTTTGTTGAACAACGAAGGCATTCATAATATTACCGCAACAGAGTATCTAACAACGATTATTTTATGTCTTAGCATTGGTGGCTTAGAGAATATGCGGGCAGATCGCAACATCTTTTCGGTTACCAATCAATTTGTCCAGAGGTTTTCAGACGTTTCTGGGATCGTCTTTGCAGATAATCATAAGGTTACTAGACAAATGTTCACTCATTTTAGATCAATGTATTATCGATTACAGTTTGGGTATCCTATTACGAATCCCTTAACGGAACAGGTGATCGAAAATTATGGGGAAGTTTTCACCTTAGTTGCTCAAGCTATCCAAACGTTTGAGGACATCCTTGGCAAAGTGCCTGATGATGAGATTGCGTTTTTGACGATTCACCTGATTAGCTTTATCTACACAAGTGATAACTCGAAGAATGATTATGTAACAGCCGTCATTGTTTGTCCTAATGGCATTGGTAGTTCGGCCTTAGCCTATCTGCAATTAACCAGTTTGTTTCCTAATATAAAATTTCTGAAACCTTTTCGTTATGCAGATTTGGATAGTCACTTAGCTGACGCAGACTTGATCTTTTCAACATTTTATAGGAGCGAGCTTTTTGCTAAAGGTAAACCATGTTTCATTATCAAGCCGATCATGTCAGCTGAGGAAAAATATAATCTTATTCAGGAAGTCAACACTCGAATGTCATCAAGCACATTGACTATCCCCACGTTAAACTCCGTGATGGAAATTGTCGCACGAACTGTCAAGAATACTAAGCAGTTAGGACAGATTCGCAGAGAACTGGATGTTAACTTGTTTAAGCCAAAAGTTCACCAAGAAAACATGAAGCTTACGTTGATTGATGTTTTAGAAGAGGAAGATATTCAATTGGGCGTCAAAGTCGATACGCCTGAAGAAGCCATTCGGATTGCTGCCAAGCCATTGAAGGCCAAAGGTGCAATCAATCAGCACTATGTTGAAAAGATGATATCTCCTGATGATGGGCATTCTTTAGACGCTTATATTATTTCACCGGGCGTTGCACTGCCGCATACAGATCCTAAAAATGGTGCACAAAGAGTCGCTATAGGTATAACGACTTTAGAGAAACCCGTTTTCTTTAGCCAAGCAAAAAGCGAAAAAGTAAAATTCATCTTTGTGTTAAGCGCGGTTAACCCTACTGACCACTTGATGGTGTTACAAGATTTAATGGATTTGTTGGGCGATGCCAATTTTATGAAACTGTTAGCAGATAAGAAGACAGATTCGCGAAAGGTAATGCAGTATTTACGTGAAAAGAAAGTAAAACAGAGTTGATGAGCGCGACTGTTGTACTAAAACTTTATCCATTCCGCCATCCCCTCAATAACCGGCTTCACCGTCTCACCACGAGCTGTCAACCGATAAACAGTAGTCAGAGGTTCTTGCGAGAGAATCTCTTTTTGAATTAGGCCATCAGTGCATAGTGCCGCGAGTTGGCGAGCTAACATGCGAGTTGAACAAGGTGGAATGCTGGCGTTTAGTTCACCGAAGTGCCACTTAGCTTGTTGGGTGAAGCGGTACAGAATGATTGCTTTCCATTTGCCGGAGATGGCTTGTAGTAGCTGGGTTGCTGGACATTTTTTTGCGGTGGTCGATGTGCAAGCTGGCATTTAAAGACGGCTCCTTTCGATACTAGTGACAAAAAGTGCAGTATTGTGGCGATGTGTCAGTCATTATACCATTAACGAAACACAGGAAACGATTGACCTGTGACGATGCTTAGTCTCTTATTGAAAGGATGTTTTTCAGTGAATTCGATTGCCCCTTATTATCAGCGGCACTCTACTCGGTTGTTTACTGACCAACCAGTACCGCGAGAAACGCTTACGGAAGTTATTCGAACGGCTAATCATGCACCTTCATGGGAAAACTCACAGCCGTGGAAGGTTTACCTGGCGATTGGCAAGACAGCAAATGCCATTCGGGCCGAGCATTTTAAGGCTGTTCAGGCTCATCGGAAAAGTTGGACTGAGGTGACGCCGCCGCTTGCTTGGCAAAAAACAGCGCAGGCAAATATTGATCATTGGCAAGCCTCCACAGCTAATTTCTTCAATGAAACCGAAGCACATGCATTTCATCAGGCGGGGCCGATGCTTTATCGTGCTCCGGCGTTAATTTATTTAACCATCCCGCGGGCTGCTTCGGCGTATTCAGCTTATGATGCAGGTGCGTTTGGTTATGGGGTACTTTTGGCTGCTGCTGCGAATGGGCTTGGGTCAATACCTGCTTATGAGATCATTCGTTATCCCGAAGAAATTCACGCGCATTTTGATATTCCGGATGATGAGGTCTTGTTGATGGGAATTGCCATCGGTTATCCAGCGAAAAGTAAAATCAACGAATTACGCACAGATCGCCGTTCGCTAGGTGACTTTGTGCAAATAAGTGACTAGTCAAACTGCCCTGAGCTTAGTAGCAATGCTGTTTTTTAAACTCCATCCCCACCTAACCCTTCATCCCACCCAGCTTGCAGCCGATACTCCTCTTCCCCAACAACCTGCTTAGCCCCAAAATAAGCCTCCCGTTGATGCGTCGTGTTCATCAGTGTCCGAGCCATCGTCGCAGTGACCACAATGTGATGTTGTTGCTGGGCATCCTTTGTCAGCGGCAAGTTGCCTTCAGCGATGCGTGCCAGTTGACTGATAACGTCCATCAGCAAGTTGCTGCCGGCTAAGATTTCCCCAAAACGTGCGGTGTGATACGTGGTGGGTAAGGTAAGTGTGCGGCCTTTTTGGAAGCGGACGGTGACGATTCGGCGATGCTGCCGGTTTGTGATGGCGTAATCAACAAGCCGGTGGGTCGCGATCCAACCGACATTGCGGTGATCGGGAGCCGCTAGCGGCATGAAGGCATAGCATGGACCGGTGAGCATCTTGGGCAGTTTTTTGGCGGTCCCGTGATATAATTTTTGCACGATAACTTGGCGCATCGTTGGGGAGTAAACCGAACTGTTTTCGTGCGAACGAATGAAGCCTAACGTCGATGGCTTGATCAGGTGTGCCGCAGTGGCCGTGAGTATCAGCGTTTTTCGGGGAAGGAAAGACGCTGGTAAAGGGAGAATCGCCAAAATCTCCTTTAACGGCAACTGCGAGGCGTCTGATGCTATCGCGTTACGGGCGAGTTCAGTCACGAGACAGTCGGGATCATCTGGAGCGGTTTTGACCATAGCCGCGTTATGTATGGCTCAATTTTAGTTTAAACTTATGCTAATTAAAAGCTAAAAATGTTAAACGCGGTGAATTTATGGTACGAAATTGCGACAGGTGTTCAGGAAATGGCAACAAATTGTCTAGTATTGGCTGATTTTATCGAGCTTAGGAGGTAATTGGGCGAGGAGCGAGGTGGGTGTGTTATGTATGAAGCTGCCTTTTTGGTGTGAGCGTGAGTCAGCCCAGGTTGGCTCACGCGTTATGGTGTGACGTGACAAGGTAACTGAAAAAGTCGATACTTAATGAAAAACGCGTCCGGCTGCGACACCCGGATGCGTTTTTTGATGGGCGTGAGCCGGCGTGGTTAGGGATCGGAGTATAAGTGGTCTTGGTCGTGATGACGGGGTTTTGGCCATTGCGACCAAGATCCTGACACGCAGATTCCTGTGCCGGTGAACACGTTAAGAAGCGTGTGTTTTGATGGAAGTGCGATCCGATGAGGTGAAAAGTCGGGGAGCACTTTTTTAAATGCAAAAAAAGTTAGCTGAAAATTTCGCGCAATTTATGTTTGAAAAGGCGATAAACCCAGGCCTGCACAGATAAATACCCGCACTCACTAAATCGAAAGCTTGATAGAACAGGTTTTCACTCATCTGATTGCGACCAAGACGAATCACTGCTTGCCTCGTTAAACTAACCTTATCGATATCGAAACAAACAAGGCGCCGGATCGGATGAAGTGATGGTAACAGAAGCGACAGGATTTGATTTTTTTCTTGCGCATCAAGGAGTGGTTTATGGGGCGTTGGCACGGTTGGGGATTCATCGTGGCCGCAGTGATTTTCAGGATTGGCGGGATGAAGGGATGTTGGTGTATCTCAACTACTTCAACCGTTATCGCGAGCCGTTGGTGGATGAGACGGCAATCGCAAAGTTCAATAAGTTGGCGTGGCGCTTCGTGTTTCTGACCTTGATGCAGCGGCTGCAAAAAGCGCAGCATCGGCGGGAGTTGGAAAACGTACCGGCAAATACGACGCATATTCAAACGACCACGCTGGCGATGGCGCCGGGGAGCTTGCAACAAGCGCTGGAATTGAAGTGGCAGTTGCAGCAGTTGCACAGGTTGTTAACCCCGATGGAACGCCATGTGTTGCAGTTGCGGTTAAGCGGATTGTCAGATGCTGCCATTGCCGCCCAGCTGCATGTCAGTCGGCAGCGGATTTTGCAGGTGCGCAAACGGGTGCAGGTAAAATACCGAGCGCTGAGTCAAAACTGTGCCTCGGTTTAAACAAAATAGTGTGCGCGATTGCGAGAGACAGTAGCAAAACGCTGCGTTCCTATCCGCATGCTGAAAATAGCTGCGAATCAGCGACAATCAATTAACTTTTATGGAGGATAACGCAAATGGATAAAGAATTATTGACGTATGTATTAGATCAGGCAGTCGGTGTTGTCATTGCCGTGATTTTACTCACGCGTATTGAACGGCGCCTCGACACGCTGATCACACATATCGAAACGTTCATGGCCAAGCTTGATGGCAAGCAATTACGGTAGGAGGGGAAAAGATGGCGATGTTAATGGCAGATGTAAGCAGTTGGCAGCCGGATTCGGATAGCTGGTTTCGCAAGTTGGCTGATCTGGGTGTCAAGGCGGTGGTCGTCAAACTGACAGAAGGAACGACTTACCAGAATCCTAAGGCGGCGGCACAGTTGGCGGCTGGGCGCAGGATGGGGATGCAGGTGCACGCTTATCACTATGCCCATTTTCATAACAGTGCCGAAGCCGTTGCAGAAGGACGTTTCTTCGGCGTCACGGCCCGCGCGCTGGGCGTGTCGACGCAAAGTGTGATGGCAGCGGATGTTGAAGCACCTGATTTGAATGGGGAGCTGACGGGGCTGACGAATGTTTTCATTCAGACGGTCAAAGCGCTAGGGTATCCACACACAGACCTGTATACAATGGCGAATTGGATGAAAACCAGACGCTTTGATCGCGTGGCATTGATTCCTAAGAACCTGTGGATTGCGAGTTATGGCGTTGATCAGCCGGGCATCAATAATGTCGGGACCTGGCAGTTTACCAATAACTTTCACGGCTTAGGGGTGGATATGAGTTATGACTTTTTCGGTCACTACACCACGCGCTTGACCGGTAACCTCAATGGCGGCGTGGCGCGCGTTCCCACGATTCGCTATCACACGGTTTTGGCAGGCGAAAGCTGGTGGGCGATTGCAGATCGATATGGCTTGAATATGTACAAGCTCGCGGCCCTCAATGGTAAGACGATCTACAGTGTGATTCATCCGGGCGATCAGCTGCGGTTGAATTAAAGCGGCGATATTTTGACAAACGGTTGTCGATGCGGTGTGATGCCTTGCGTCGGCGATCGTTTTTAATTTGAAGCGGGTTTCTGAAAAAAGATTTTGCAAAAGATGTTGACACCGTGTCACTATCCGTGTAGACTACAAATTGTTGAACGGTGACACGGTGTCACCACGCGTACTCGTCACCACCAAGGTTTAACCGTGGCGGCGAAAGCTTAAGGAGGATCAACATGGTTTTAGCAACGTTCCAACATTTAGATCAAACAAAACAGCAACGGGTTCTGGCTGCGTTGGTGACCGAATTTTCGCAGCATCCGTTGGCACAGGCGCAGGTGGCGCGGATTGTGAAGCAGGCTGACATTGCGCGTGGGGCGTTTTATAAATATTTCAGTGATTTAAAAGATGCGTATCAATATGCGTTTAAAGCCGTGATCGGGCGGTTGCATATGGGTATTGCGGGTCCGGAAATGCGGCGTGATCCGTATGCTGCCACCGCGGCGTTCTTGCACGAAGCTGATGAAAGTCAGGATCGTGATTTCATCCGCATGCATTTTACCAAAAACAGCGGGTTGGTGACGGTTGGGCAGCCCCCGATTCCAGCCGATGCGATTGAATGGGCGGTAGCGACCTTATGCCACAGCGCGATTTCCGAGGCGCTGGCCAACCCAGAACAGGCGGATTTGATTTTGAAGCATCTAAAAGCAGCACTTAACCAGCTGCAAGTGAAGGAGTGAGTCGATGTATCTCTCATTAAAAGAAATTTGGCATGAAAAATTACGTTATGGTTTAATTATCGCCATGATTCTGCTGGTCACCTATCTGGTGTTCATTCTCAGCGCGCTGGCAAACGGGCTGGCGCAGCAAAATACCCAGGCGATTGAATCCTGGGACACGTCCCGAGTCGTTTTGGCCAAGGATTCCGACATTAACTTAAGCCAGTCCTTGTTGACGTCTGAACAGACCAAGGATCTCAAGCTAGGTAAAAGTCAGGCCTATGTCGGAACAATCGGCGCGGTGGCAACGAGCAGCCAGCACAAAGAGATCCGCTCCACGATGATTGGTTTGGATTGGAATCAATATATTGGCAAGGACATGAAGCTGGTCAGTGGTCACCGAGTTCAAAACGACCATCAAGTGGTGGTGGACACGCAATTCAAGAATGAAGGTTACGCGCTGGGCGACAAGATTCGCTTGAGTACCAAAGGCGATCGCTACACCATTGTCGGGTTTACCGAGAACGCCAAGATGAGTGTGGCGCCGGTTGTCTATGGCACGATGACCACCTGGCGTACCTTGCACAATCTGCCGACCAGTTTTACCGCCAGTGGGATCATCTCCAAGACGGCCGATTTTAAAATCAACACCAGCGATCTTAAGACGTATTCGGCCAACACGTTTATTCAGAAACTCCCAGGGTATTCGGCGCAAAATAGCACCTTCACCTTTATGATTGGGTTCCTGTTTGTCATTTCACTGATCGTCATTGCTGTTTTCCTTTACATTTTGACCATGCAAAAACTGCCAAACTACGCGGTATTGCGGGCCCAAGGTGTACCAGCACGGACTTTGGTTGCGACCACGATTGATCAGGCGTTGATTCTAGTCAGTCTGGGACTCGTTTTAGGCGGCGCATTGACGGCGATGACAGCTAAGTTCATGCCGCTGGGTGTACCGATGATTTTCTCGGCGGGACTCAGCATTGCAGTTATCTTAGGCATCCTGCTCACCGGTTTTCTCGGTGCGATTATCCCCGTACGCACCATCTTAAAAGTTGATCCTGTTACCGCTATTGGAGGTTGATGATATGCCAGCAATCGAATTAAAAAACATCATTAAAAACTTTAAAACGCCAACCAGTGACGTTGAAGTGCTCAAGAACGTCAATTTCAGTGCCGATGCCGGCAGTCTCTCACTGGTACTCGGGCCATCTGGATCCGGGAAAAGCACCTTCCTAACCATTGCTGGGGGAATTCAAACCCCGACTGACGGGATTGTAACCACAGCCGGGGAAAATCTGGAACAACTTTCTGGCAAGGCACGAGATGCGTTGCGGTTGGACAAAATCGGCTTTGTTCTGCAGTCTTATAATTTGGTGCCGTATTTAACAGTCGGCGAGCAGTTTAAGCTGGTCGATAAAATCAAACCAAAAGGGAACCTTAGCCATGCAGCCCTTTCTGAGTTATTGGATGATTTGGGTATTGCAAACTTGGTCAATCAGTATCCGGCATCGTTATCAGGCGGCCAAACCCAGCGTGTTGCAATAGCGCGGGCGCTTTATCCGGATCCGGCGATTGTACTGGCGGATGAACCGACTGCGGCACTCGATAGCCCGCGGGTGGCAGTGGTTGGCCAGTTGTTGGCTGATCTTGCCCACAAGCATAACAAAGCGATTGTTGTCGTGACCCACGATGTTCGCCTTGAAAAGTTTGCTGATCGGAAGTTTACACTTTTGGATGGTAAGTTACGTGAAGGCGAACCGGAGTATGCGGCATAAGGCTGTGCGTCTTTAACCTTCATGGCCATCATCGTGCAGATCTCTAAGCGCGCCAGTTCATGCTCACCCAAAAAAGACCAAGCTCACTAAATCAGTGAAAGCTTGGTCTTTTTGCATGGCGGATGATTAAAAGAGGAAACAATGTTGCAGTAGGACTAGCAACTGACTAGAAGCGTGGTTCACCTAGTGCGTGTTGAGCGGCGAGGTTGAGCAGGCTCCATTGCCGGTCGAATCCTGGCTGGAAGAAGAAGTCAGCTTCAGCTAAGTCTTCCAACGTGAGGCCGTGTTGAATGGCTAAGGCCAAAACATTGCCTTGCGCGGTGACGTCGTAAGTGGACAGAACTGCGCCTCCAAGCAGCCGGTGCGTTTGTGGATCAAAGACAAGGTTGACGCAAACTTGCGGATTACCATTGGCTTCCGGAACATAAGCCGGACGTAGGGAATCTGCGTAAAATGCGGTGTCGACTTGGACATTTGAGCGTCCGGCAGTGAACGTATTCAGACCGCTTGCTGCAAAGTGGTAATCAAATACACTCAACGCGCTGGAACCGACAACGCCGCCAAACGGACGTGCCGGGTGTTCCGCAAAGATATTAGCCGCCAGATAACGGGCTTCACGCCGCGCAACTGTTGCCAAGGCAATCGGAACTTTTTGCTGTGCCGGTACGGAATAAACCAGCGTTGCATCACCAATGGCGTAAACATCAGGCAAATTCGTGCGCAGGTATGGGTCGGTGTTGATGAAACCGCGATCGTCTAGCGAAACCGTGCCCTTGAGCCATTCGGTGGCTGGTTGAATACCAGCAGCTTGAATCACAAGGTCTGTGGCAATTTCGCCAGCATCGGTTTTCACGGCGCTGACTGCACCATCGCCGGTGAACGCTTCGATTTTTACACCGAGTTTCAGCTCAACGCCTTTGTCAGTCAGCTCTTTAGCTAAGATGTCGGTCATGTCCGGATCAAGATAGGTACCTAGTGGCCGGTCAATCATATCAAGCAAGGTGACTTCTTTACCTGCTTTGCGACTGGCTTCAGCGGCTTCAATCCCGATGTAGCCGGCACCGATCACCGTGATATGCTTGACTGCCGGATCTGCAAGTTTGGCTTTGATACTGGTTGCCCAATCGTAACCGCGCATCAGGAAAACATTTTTCAAGTCGTTGCCTGGTACCGGTAGTGAGTTCGGCCGCACGCCTGAACTCAGAATCAATTTGTCGTAAGGATAATCCTGTGCCGTGCCGTTCTTCGTGTCGCGGACAGTAACGGTTTTGACATCAGCGTTGATGGCCGTTACTTCATGGTTGCTGAACACATGCGCACCACGTTTGATTAAATCATCAGGGCGGAAGTTCCGAACATCATTCACATCTGTGACCTGATCTTCTAAGAATAATTCCATCCCGCAGGACATAAACGAAACAAAGTCACCCGCTTCAAACATGGTAATTTCTGCATCCGGATACCGATGCAATAATTCCAGAACGCTTTGGTGACCGCCGTGTGATGCCCCAACAACAATGATCTTTGGCTTGTCCACAAAAATCCCTCCTAGGATATGTAGTAACCGCAGTTATGTAACAACGGCTCTATCTCTATATTAGAATAATTACAATCTAGCGTCAATAGCCGAGAACAATTAATTATTGGACAATTTTATTTTAGCTTTGCCTAAACCCAATGATACACCTTGGCGTTTGAAAATTGCCAACGTGTCGGTCTAAGGGGTAAGAAAAAACCGCTGCACAGAACATTGAGGGTTCTCTGCAGCGGTTTCGTCTGTAAAACTAGATAATTTTAAAATGTTTTAGCGCCTTCACAACGCCATCGTCATCATTGCTGGCGGTTACATAATCAGCATGGCTCTTGACGACATTCTGACCGTTTGCCATGGCCACACTTACCCCGGCAAAATCAAACATATCAAGGTCATTGTGTTCATCGCCAAAAGCAATCACGTCGGCCGGTTTTAGCCCCAGATGCTGTGTGAGTTGCGCCAGCCCCCAGCCTTTATCGACCCCTTGTGGCATAATTTCCAGCATAAACGGCATGCTGCGAATCACGGTAAACCGATTGCCAAATTCGGCTTCGGCTTGCGGTTGAATGTTAGCCACCTGCTCTGGTTCGCCGAGTAAGATACCTTTTGCAATGACAAAATCATCTGGCATCTCCTGAGGCTCGCGAACCTTGATGCCAGCGTGATTTTCCCATGCCTGCAAAACTGTGTACCGGCTGATGTTCCGATCGGCGGTGTAGACGTCACCGGCTGGGGTTAAGACGTTGCTATCAATTCCGGCCGCCGATACCGAGGTTGCAAAAGTCGAGAAGTCTTTATAATCCTGATGGTTCATGAATTTTTGCGCGATGATTTTCCCACTGGTACTCTGAACCACACCGCCACCTTGAACGATGACATATTGATCATCACCATGCAGCCCCAGCGCGTCCAACGTTGTCCGTACCCCTGGCAGTGGCCGCCCGGTACACGGCACGACTTTGATCCCGGAAGCCAGAGCCGTTTGCAAACCCTCGACCGTGGCCGGTGACAATTGCTTATGCGAATTCAATAATGTGTCATCCAAATCGACTGCGATCAAACGAATCATGGCAGTCACACCCCTTCCTGAAATCAGCTTAGCACAGGGGCGTTGGTGGCAACAATATGCAACCTTGCCGACCAGCACAAGTCCGGTGAAAAGAATGCTCGGGCACTAAGCCGTCACAACCGTTAAATCTCGCCATGGCGGCCAACATCAATCAAGCGGATCGCGTCTGGTTCAACTCGGTAAATGAGCAGCCAATTACCTTTGATGAACAAAGCACGATCTGGTTTGCGTTTTTTGATCACGTGATCGTCATACTTTTCCGGCAGTGGGGTGCTGGTTTGTAAGTAAGCAAGGACTTGCTGAAAGTCAGCCTTGGTGAAGCGCCCGGCTTGGAGGAGTTGTTTGAGATGTTTTTTGAAGCGGGATTGTTCGATGAGGGGCAGGGAGGTGGGCATGGTTGGGACCTTTCTTTTTCTTCTAGCGTAACGCCGGATGGAAGAAAACGGGGAATTCTTTTATAAAGTTATTGTCGTTGCTTGTGAAACACTGCGGCGTGAAGCTGAAGAAAAGGAGAGGCATCTGCACAAAATAGCATATAAGAAATTTTTGAAATCGATACCAAAAATGCTTGACATATTTTTTGAAAGCGCTATATTGTTCTTGTGATTAAGGAACAAAGGAGAACGGTGATAAATGGCAACGGTTTCAGAAGTCGCAAAATTGGCGGGGGTCTCAGTATCAACAGTTTCAAGAATCATTAATAACAAGCCCCACGTATCACCAAGCAAAGCAGCGCTGGTAGCAGAAGCAATGAAGAAACTGGGTTATCAGCCTCTGCAAGCAGCACGACAAATGCGGGGGTCTGGATCACAAACCATTGCGGTGACAGTACCATATATTACAAATCCGTTTTTCTCTGAGCTGGTAGCAGCAATCGAACGAACAGCTGATGAGCGGTCATACAAAACCGTAATTGTTCAAACATTTGGTCAAAAGAGTCACGAGCGCAATGCGTTGGATTTTTTAAAGACGAATCAGGTTGATGCTGTAATCATGTGTGCGATCGAAAATGACTGGGACCTGATTAAACAATACCGGCAATATGGCTTAATTGCGGTCTGCAATGAATATGTGGCTGATTCAGATACATTAATGGTACGTGCTGATCAAGAAAGTGGCATGTATGCTGGTGCTAAATACCTGTTAAATCGTGGTTATCGAAAGCTTGCCTTTTGTACGGGACAGAAAGCCATTCGTTACAATTCGGAAGCGGAGGATCTCAACAGCGATCGGTATCGCGGTTATCTGCGAGCTTTACAGGAATTTAACTTAGAGCCTGTCATGGAGTGGCAGTTTACGGATATCAATACGATTGCTGATGGTCAAAAGTTATTGCAGAGGCTCATGGTAATGAAGAAACGTCCAGATGCTGTTATTGCTGGCTCCGATCAAGTGGCCGCTGGTATTATTGCCGAAGCTCAAACTATGCAATTAAAGGTTCCGGAAGATCTGGCTGTTTTGGGTTTTGACGATCAACCGTTAAGTCGAGTTGTGGCACGGCCCTTAACAACGATTCATCAGCCGGTTCACGAAATTGGGGATCGAATCGCAAATATGGTAGCGGATGCGTTAGAAGGCAAATCGATTGAAGTCAAGGAGGTCGTATTGCCCCTTTCTCTGGTTGTTCGGCAGTCGGTCTAGAGTTTTTATTTAACCAAAATTGGTATCAATACCAAAAAATGGAGGAAATTAAAATGACAGTTGTATTAGCTCGAGTAGATCAACGTTTAGTTCATGGTATCGTTGTCAATCAATGGTCGGCTGAAGTGCAGCCGAAGCGTTATATGGTGATTGACGATGTTGTCAGTCAAGATGAAAACGTGAAGGCTAGCATGCGATTAAGCAAACCAGCTGGTACCGGGATGTCAATTATCGATACTGAAAAGGCCTTGACTAATTTTAAAGCCGGCAAGTATGACGCACAGCGAGTTTTTGTCATTGCAAAAGAACCTGACACGATGTTGAAATTATTGGATGCTGGTATTGAGATTCCGCGTGTTGATATCGGTATTATTTTTGCGGAAGACGGTCGAACTCAAATCAGTAAATTTGTTTCAGTCAATCAGCAAGAAGTTAACGATTTCAGAGCATTAGAAAAGCGCAGTGTACCAGTGAATATTCGCTACGTACCCGCTGATGCCCCAATACCATTGGAAAGAGCACTTGAAGGGAAAACCATTCAGTAACCAGAGCTGAAACATGATAGGAGGAAATGTCATGCCCCATATTTTGCAGGATATTTTAATTATTTTGCTGGCCTCGTATGCCACCTTGGACAACCAAGGGATTACGATTATGAATTATTGGCCAGTGACGGTTGGGCTTTTTGCGGGTTTGATTATGGGAGACTTACCCACTGCAATGACGATTGCCGGAACATTTCAGTTGATGAGCCTCGGAGTTGCAGGTTTAGGCGGTGCTTCGGTTCCTGATTATGGCTTGGCAACAATAGTGGGAATCTATCTCTCGGCACGTACAGGAGCTGGTTTGGGAGCTGCTGTGGCAGTTGGACTGCCGGTTGGCCTACTCACTATTCAATTGGACGTTTTGATTAAGATTATCAATAACTTTATCGCTCATAAAGCTCAAGCATACGCACATGCCAAAGAATTTAACAAAATGCGTATGATTAACTGGCTTGGACCGTTGTTCTTTGGACTTAAAAACTTTATTCCGATGATTTTGATTGTTACAGTCGGACCTTCAGCCATTAGTGCCTTGTTAAAGATTATTCCTAAATGGTTAACTAATGGACTAACGATTGCCGGCAGTATGTTGCCTGTTGTCGGGATTGGTATGTTGATGCACTATATGCCCCTGAAAAAATATATTTGGGTTCTCATGATTGGCTTTGTCATGTCGGCTTATCTGAAAGTGCCAATTCTGGGGGTTGCAATTATTGGCTTAGCACTTGCAATCTACACGTATCAAAATCTGATCAGCGCTTCTAAGAAGAGGGAAGTTGCAGCTGCTAATAATGCAGGTACTACGGATGACGATGAAGGAGACGACTACGATGAGTGATGCACAACCAAAATTGACAAAAAAAGAACGTCATAGCGCCATCCTTCGTTACATGGCGATGGGAGTTAACAATTTTAACTATGAAACTCAACAAGGTCCGTCAGTTGTCTGGGCATTTTCAAAGGTTTTGCGGAAAATTTATCCTGATGATGACGAATATGTAGCAGCGTTAGACAATCACTTCAAATATTTCAACACCACGACTGCAATGGCAGGTATGATTCTTGGTGCGACTTTGGCGATGGAAGAACGCGATGGAATAAAGTCTAAGGATGCCGTGCAAGCGTTAAAGACTTCCTTAATGGGACCGTTTGCTGGCGTAGGTGACACCATTATCTGGATTTTGTTACCGACAATTATGGGATCTATCGCCGGATATATGGCATTACAGGGAAATCCATTGGGGGCTATTATTTGGATCTTAGTGGATATATTGTTGTTCTGGATCCGTATTAAGCTTTTTGATATAGGATATGATTCCGGGGTTAAATTAGTAACAACGATGGCAAACCAACTGAGTGCCTTCACTGAAGCGGCTTCAGTCATGGGAATTACGGTTGTCGGCACACTAATTGCCACCGTGGTGAAGGTCTATACACCGCTTCAGTTCCAATTTGGCAAGGTTAAGTTGGCGATGCAAACCGGTATTTTGGATAAGATCATGCCGGCATTATTACCAGCTTTAGTGGCCTGGATGGTTTATAAATTACTTGGGTCTAAAAAATGGACTCCGAATCGGGTTATCATATTGATTCTGGTTATTGCACTCGTCGGTTCATTTTTTGGCATTCTAGGCGTACAGCCAACAAAATAAGTGAGTCGAAGAAGTTAGATAGTGAGGTTGATCATTTGAATCAGAAAAATCAGATTGTCGGGGAGCAATATCGTTTTACCGTTATCACAGATAAAATGATTCGCATGGAATATCAACCCGAGGGTCAGTTTGAAGATGCAACAACACAGATCGTCACAAACCGTGATTTCGCACAACCTAAATTCAAAGTTTATCGCGATATGGACGGATTTGCTGTTCAAATTGAGACTGATTCGTTTCATCTTTACTATCGGGACGGCGAATTTAATGGAGCTAACTTATTTATTGACACGAAATATAACTATCAGACTCACTATTCTCGGTGGCATTACGGAGATAGTGACCCTAAGAATTTGCTGGGAACGGCTCGAACATTGGATGGTGCAGATGGTTCCATTCCGCTTGCACCAGGGATAATGTCAAAAAACGGCTTTGCAATATTGGATGATTCGCAAAGTATGTTACAATCCGGTTCAACTATCCGCAATCGGTCGGTTGCTGAGGTTGACATTTATGGATTTGCGTATGGTCATGATTATCGTGCGGCATTGCGAGATTATTATCAATTAACAGGTTTTCCCCCTTCTGTCCCGCGCTTCGCACTTGGTAATTGGTGGAGTCGCTTTTATCCATATACGCAAAAAACTTACCTCGACTTGATGGAACGCTTTCAAAAGTCGGGCATACCAATATCCGTTGCGGTACTGGATATGAATTGGCATATCACAGACATTCCAGCTAAGTACGGAAGCGGATGGACAGGATATACTTGGAATCGATCATTATTTCCCGACCCGGTTAAATTGTTACAGACACTGCATGCACAAGGTAAACGTGTCACACTTAATGTGCATCCAGCTGCGGGAATACGTCCGTCTGAAGCCCAGTATCAAGCGGTTGCGAAGGCAGTTGGGATTGACCCTGCCTCGCAACGGCCGGTGTTATTCGATTTGAATAATCGGCAATTTGTTAAAGCCTATTTCAATCTTGTGCACCATCCACTTGAACTGGAAGGGGTTGACTTTTGGTGGATTGATTGGCAGCAGGGAAAAGCACGATCGCGAACTCAGATTGACCCGTTGTGGACATTAAACGCATTGCATTTCTTGGATCAACAACAAGAAAAAGGGGATCAAGCGTTAATTCTCTCACGCTATGCAGGACCGGGAAGTCATCGATATCCAATCGGTTTTTCAGGGGATTCGATTGCCAGTTGGCAGTCGTTGAAGTTTCAGCCTTATTTCACCGCGACAGCCACGAATATTGGTTATACGTGGTGGAGCCATGATATTGGTGGACACATGCATGGTCATTATGATCCGGAGCTTTCACTAAGATGGTTGCAGTTCGGTATTTTTAGTCCAATCATGCGTCTTCACAGCTCAGATAATCCGTTCATGGGAAAAGAACCATGGAATTACGATGCTGTCATAACTAAAACGATGATTCGATTCATGCGTCTGCGGGCTCAATTAGTTCCCTATTTAGCTACGGCCGATATATTGACCCATCAAAAAGGCCGCGCCCTCATCGAGCCGATTTATTACCGTGATTCGGAGGCTGAAGAGGCCTATCAGTTCAAAAATGAATACTTTTTTGGCTCAGAGATGCTTGTCGTGCCGATCACCTCGCCTAGTGATGAAACGACTGGGTTAGCAAGTGTGAAGGGCTATGTGCCAGCCGGTACTTGGACAGACTTCTTTACACAGCAAATATACACTGGCCCAGCTGTCGTGAAATTTCATCGAAATAGCGAAGATTATCCGGTTTTGGTACGTTCTGGGGGAATTATCCCACTGGCAGTTGATCCGATGGCACCGGTTGATACGTTACCGGGCGCAATGACAATCAAACTTTTTCCGGGTGAACGAAATAAGTATGTTTTGCGGGAGCAGACTGCTTCAGGGATGGCTCAGACAAAATTTACTTGGGATCCGAAAACAAAGATATTTACGATTAAAGTAAGCGATCCTGCTAACATCATTCCGACTGAACGAGTATATCAACTGGAAGCTATTGGCTATGAGGGCTACCTAGATCCGATTGACGGTCACAAAGACCATGAACTGACACTTAAACTGAAACCGCAAGATCATCAAGGCGCCAAATTGGCTCGTGTTTTCACCATTCTGCAGCATGCCAAACTTGGATTTGATCTCAAGAAGCAGTTGTGGCAAGCCATTAAAGATATGCCAAGAGCTAAGGCTGCTTTGGCGCTGACAAGTCTCGCACCTGAGAGTCTAAGCGATGCCCTGCTGGAAATACTTCTAAACGATGAGGCTTAAATGAAGAGATAACTTGACGAGTTAGTTGAGCTTAAGAGTGCTTGGTGTGGCAGTTAAACGCTATGAACCTTCTTAAGGATCTGCTGTTAACTGTACCACCACACTTGCAAGGAGGAAAAACACATGGAACGCACAATTGTATTAGCATCGCATCATAGACTGGCAGATGGATTAAAAGATACGCTGGAATTTATTAGTGGTGGCAGTCAGGATGTTGTGGCCATGGCAGCGTATTTGGACAATCAACCTGTTGAAAAGCAGGTTGATACATTGATGGCAGCTTTGCCCGCTGATCGTGATGTGATTGTACTGACTGATATGACAGCAGGAAGTGTCAATCAGAAGTTTTTCCGATATAGAACCCGTCCGCATACTCACATCATTAGTGGCATGAATTTACCACTTGCTCTAGGCGTTACAATGGAGCCTACTGATCAATACATCAGTGATTCACGTATTGATGCTTTAATTCAAGAAGCCAAGAACGCCATTGTCAATGTTAATGAGATACAAGTTGAGGCGGATGACGATGATGAATGAAATTCCTTGGTGGAAAAACAGCGTTGTTTATCAAGTTTATCCGAAGAGTTTCAACGATAGCAATGGTGATGGGATTGGTGATTTAAACGGAATTACCGAAAAGTTGGATTACTTGGCCGATTTGGGCGTGGATGTGCTCTGGCTGAATCCGATTTATCGGTCGCCACAAGTTGACAATGGTTATGATATCTCAAATTATCGTGATATTGAACCGCAGCTAGGGACTATGGCTGATTTTGAACAGCTCTTACACGCTGCTCATGATCGGCAGTTAAAGATTATCTTGGACCTGGTGGTTAATCACACATCAGATCAACATCCATGGTTCAAAGCGGCAAAATCGTCGGTGTCAAACAAGTATCACGATTATTATATCTGGAAAAAGCCGGTTGATAACCATGTTCCCAATAATTGGGGTTCGAGTTTTGGTGGCTCGGCATGGGCTTATGAGAAAGACTTGGGCGAATATTACTTACACCTTTTCGCAAGACAGCAGCCGGATCTCAATTGGAAAAATCCCAAGGTCCGGCAAGAAGTTTATGAGCTTATGCGCTTTTGGTTGGATAAAGGCGTCGACGGCTTCCGAATGGATGTTATTTCGCTAATCTCCAAGGACCCTGCTTATCCGGATGGCCCATTAATTCAAGGTAAGGTGTATGGCAGTTATTATGCTGGCGCAGCGAACGGACCTAAGGTTCACAATTACTTACAGGAAATGCATGAACAGGTTTTGTCGCATTACGATATCATGACAGTTGGTGAGACACCGCATACGACAGCCGAACAGGCCCAACTATATACAGCAGCGAATCGCCACGAGCTGGACATGGTTTTTCACTTTGATCATATGCATCTTGATTATGGCAAATATGGAAAGTTCTCAACGAATCGGTTTAAACTAGTTGATCTTAAAGCGGTGTTGGCTCGTTGGGAGACCACATTAGCGCAGGTCGATGGGTGGAACAGTTTATATTGGAGTAATCATGATCAGCCGCGCCCAGTTACACGTTTTGGAGATGAAGGTCAATATCGGATTCGATCAGCCAAGATGTTAGGGACAGTGTTACACATGCTTCAAGGAACGCCGTTTATTTTTGAAGGTGAAGAACTTGGCCTGAAAAATGTTCGCTTTGATCATTTGAATCAGTACAACGATCTTGAAACTAAGAATATCTTTAGCGAACTGACTAATCAACATCATGAAAGTCCTGAAGCTGCGATGGAAGCCATTTATCTCCACTCGCGAGATAACGCCCGCACACCAATGCCGTGGGACGGGAGCCAAAAGGGGGGATTTACAACCGGAAAGCCGTGGTTAGAACTAAATCCCGATCATCAACAAATTAATGCTGAAAAGGACTTAGCAGATAGTGACGGTGTCTATCACTATTATCAACGCTTGATTAAGCTGCGACATGAAGAACCGTTAGTTACAACTGGCGATTTTGAATTGTTGGCTCCAGATGATCCCGATTTGTTTATTTATCTCCGAAGAGGTAAAAATGAAACGTTATTAGTAGCTGGAAACTTCTCGGAGTCACAACGAAGATGGCCATTACCAGACGCCTTGCAAAATAAGCAAGTAACCACTTTAATTAGCAACGTACCAATAGCTAAACGAGTTGGCAAGATCATCACACTACCACCATTTGGTAGCGTTGTTTATAAACTTCAATGAGTAACAGAGTTGGTTTCAATCGATTTTCATGAAGACAAAGTCGCCGTTTGGGTGGGCTTTGTCTTTTTAATTTACAAGCCGCTTTAACATATAACCAGCAAAGGCTTTTAACTCAGTCGCCTGATATTCACTCACACGTCCACTTCCAGATTGATATTCGTTTAACGCCAGCTTGATGAGTGGGCGCCATTTGGGGGATAACGTTGCCAGTGCCCACTCCCCACCGGAAGACTTTGATGTGACGAGGCGTTCATTTTTAAACGCCAATGCCCGGCATAGGTTTAAAATCGTATACATTGGCTGATTAATAATTGTAGTGTCTGCGTTGCCAACGTCATAAAGAATACTTTTTAAATACGCTTGGGCAGGAACTGGTGCGAAAACTTCGGCGATTGGTTCCCCGGTTAAAACTTGACCATATTGATTGACGATCATCAAATGTGCCGTGAGATCGGGGTCGGTTCCGTGCATTTGATTAATATACTTTGCTGGTTCGCGCAAATACTCTTGATAGTGCATTTTTGAAAAATGAAAATCAAAGGGAACGGGTTCGGAAAAAGTAGATAGGTCTTGTTTAAGAAGAATGTGAAATTCCAATCCCTTTGCCGGACTCAAAGGCCAAAGCTTCTCAAGTGTTACATGCATGATACTAGCCTTAGCTTTGTTACTTAGCGGGCTATTGATAACAACAAGAAAGTCTAAATCGCTTACTGCCGGGTTGAAACAGCCCATGACATAGGATCCGTGCAAGTAAATACCGACTAAATTGGTAGTTAAGATGCTTGTATAACTGGTTTTTAAAAGTGCCAATAATTGATTGGTTTTATCCACGCTCATTTCCCCTTCAGTCGGACTCGCTAACTTTTTAGGCACTCAATAACAAGTTCAAAATAGGCAAGCTTATGAAAAATACCCATCCGCTAGTTTGACTTACGGGATGGGTGCTTTCACTCATTGATGTGCAGTCGTGTCCTGAGACGTTTCTGGTAACTTGATCGTTTCAACGCGCACATGCTGGGGATTTCCTCGAAGATACTCACTGATTTGTTCGGCACTTTTTTCTATGTTTGGTTTTGACATTGAAAAATCCTCCTGCTTTCTGATTCACAACGATTGTATCTTAAAAGCCGCTGATTTTGTTAGCTTTTAACATAAGTAATTGACGACTTTCAAATAGTTTAGCGATTGAAGCCAAAAAGTAGTGTGTGAAAAGGCGGGAGAGCAAAGAGTTACTGGCTTCTCAAATGAAAAAACCATCGCGCCACAATCTGATACAGCACGATGGTTTGAAACTAGCTTCAACAAAAGACTCTTTCTTGTATTTACCCTTTTTAAACTTTTTCATCGGCACAACTCGGCCAACTGTCGGTTTGTTATCTTTTTTGGCTTTCACTTCAGGCGTTGATGACTCTGGCGCCAACGCCTTGATTTTTTCATCGACGGCTTCAGCAAAATCTTTGACTTGTTTTGCTGACCAGAGACCTTTATTGGCAGTTGAACGAATAAACGCTGCCAATGCTTGTAAGACCGGTTTACGTTGATTTGCTTTGATAATTTCCTTGTCGCTTAGGATGAAGGCCAGGGTTGTTGAAAGGTCTTCCTTGGTCCACGCTTTTATTTCGTGATTGAACATCACCTTATTACTTTGCATGATTAGCAAAACTAGCATGGTGAGCAGGTCGGGGTCTTGCACTTTTTCCGGAAGACGGTCCCAAGCGGATGATTCGATGAAACGCGAAAGTAAATCCAAAAGTGTTTGGGTTTGCGGTGAAGAGAAGTCAATGGCTTTTTCCTCGAATTCCGGGTCATTTTCGACGTCAGCTAATGCTTTTTCAATTTCGGCATCATAGCCATCATCATCTACAGCTTCGTCATCGTCGTCAAAGTCATTATCACCGAATGGGTCATCATCATCTTCATAATCAGCATAGTCGGCGTACTGGCTAATAGCAGCGTGGGTAGTGGTTTCGGTGAGTGCATGGATGAGTGCCGTCATGAAATCATCGCTGGTGAGCTGAATCTTTTTCTGCTGAATCAGCCACATGATCATTGCGCGAATAACGTCTGCATCAAAGTCAATGTCAGCATATGGATCATCTGAATTCGCCGATGCCTCTAAAGTTTGTTCCAAGCCATCAACAATTTGGGGAATATCGAGTTTGGCAATGCTTGAGCGAAGATTTGCAAACGCGGTGGCGAAAAATGTTATGAGCGTCGAACGGGCTTGAGAAGTTGCATCCCCAACCCACGTCGTCTCTTGAAGCAGCTTAACAAAAACCGGAGTGATGTGAAAATCGTCCTAATACTTATCAAGTTCACGTCCTGCGTGGCGCAACATTTTCGTTTCATAAGTTAATTTTTCTTTTGCCGTTGCCTTGCTCCTTTATTTATAAGTGAGGCTACCATTGGCTTTAGTTTAGCAGGTGCAAGGAGGTGTGCCTAGTGGAGAATACGAGGGGATTTTGAAACCCATGTGGAACAGGTTGTTGCTGTGTCAGTTATGTGCGAAAAAAGATGATTCATAACAAATGGTATATATGGAATGATAAAGTAACAACTGATAAACTAAAACCAACAATGCTACGCGACGGCGGCTCTTTTTGAAGAAGGGGATGGTGCTTATGGTGTAAAAACGATAAGACCGCAGAATTCTTTAGAAAGGAGCAGAAATGTCCGACTTCGAAGCTTTGAGTCTCATGATCATGGCCGCACTATTGTTGATTGCCGTGATCGAGTTGGTTCTAAAGCTAATCGATCGAGACTAACAAAAAAGCCGTCACGCAAGCTTGCAGGCCCGTGATGGCTTAATCAAGTTATAATCGAGCCGCCGTCAAGCAGCATTGTTGTTCAAAGGGTCGTTGGTAAGCAGCCAGCGACTCTTTTAGTACACTTTTATTTTCAGTGATCCGTGCAGAGATGTCAACATATTTGTTTAGGATTTGAGGCGGGAAAAAGAAAAATTACTAGCCTAGATTAATAACAAATGGTATATATGGAATGATAAAGTAACAACTGATAAACTAAAACCAACAATGCTACGCGACGGCGGCTCTTTTTGAAGAAGGGGATGGTGCTTATGGTGTAAAAACGATAAGACCGCAGAATTCTTTAGAAAGGAGCAGAAATGTCCGACTTCGAAGCTTTGAGTCTCATGATCATGGCCGCACTATTGTTGATTGCCGTGATCGAGTTGGTTCTAAAGCTAATCGATCGAGACTAACAAAAAAGCCGTCACGTCAGCTTAACGGGCTCGTGATGGCTTAATTAAGTTAGAATGAGCCGCCGTCAAGCAGCATTGTTGTTTCACGGGTCGCTGGTGATTAGCCAGCGACTCTTTTTAGTACACTTTTATTTTCAGTGATCCGTGCAGAGATGTCAACATATTTTTCTCGGTGTTAAGAATTGAGAATACGATCGCGCTCTTTACATGTTAACGTTTTAACTGATAGAACAATCACAAATTGGCAAACATCAAGTTGCTATTTATTTGTGAAGAGGGTATGATGCATTCAATAACGTGACCTGTTTAACGAGAATAGCGTTAAAGATGTTATTAAATCAACACTTCGAGAAGAAGATTAGCCTTAGCGCAAGCGTTGCAGAGAACCCGGATGGTGAAAAAGGGGCGTTGGCAAAAAGGTGAAGATGAGCTTCGAATAGTGATTCGTGCGGATAACGCCTGCGGATCGGTTGCAGCCGTTATCCTGCCAGGTATCAACAGGTACTGGAGGCGATGTTTCGGCATTGCAAACGAGGGTGGTAACACGGCATGGCCGTCCCTTGACGACATTTTTGGTGGTCAAGGGACGGCCTTTTTTGAATTCATCTTGTGTCGGTTTTGGTTGAAAAGTGATGATGAGGAGGCATTTTCATGCGAAGTTGGAAAAAATTAGTGCTAGTCGGTGCGGCGTTGTTGGCGTTGGTCAGCGTGACAGCTTGTGGAAAAACTACCAGCAGTACGGCGACTTCGAGCAACAAGACGATTGTAATTGGCAGCAGTGGCTCGGATTATCAGATCTGGCAACATATTGCGCAATCACCACAAGCTAAAAAGGCTGGTGTGAAGCTCAAAGTCAAACAGGTGGCAGACGGCAATGTAACAAATTCGGCAACCGCTGAAGGGCAGTTGGATGTCAATGCGTTTCAATCTTACGCGTATTTCGAACAGTATAACAAGGCAAATCCAAGTCAAAAGTTGGCGGCGCTTGGTACAACTTATTTAGAGCCGATGGGATTGTATTCCAAAAAATATAAGCGATTAAATCAGCTTCCTGATGGTGCAACGATTGGTATTTCCAATGACCCGGCGAATGCGACGCGCGGTTTGTTGCTGCTGGCTGCGGCCAAGTTGATTACGTTAAAGCCGGATTTTAATGCCTTGAGTACCGTCAAGGATATTCAAAGCAATCCGAAACATTTAAAGTTCAAAGAGGTGGATCCTTCAGTTCAGGTATTGCCTGACCTAGATGCAGGATTGATATCAAATACGCGTGCTTTGGATGGTGGGCTAAATGTTTTAAAGGATTCGTTGGTGCATGAGAAGCTGGGTCAGGATACTCGTGCCAACGTGAATATTTTGGTGACGGCGGTTAAAAATAAAAACAAGCCCGAACTTAAAAAGTTAGTCACGCTTTATCACAACTCAACGATTCAGGCCTGGATCAAGAAGACTTTTTCTGGTACTAAAATTGAGGTGAATAAGCCGATTAGTTATTTACAAAAGAAATAGCTTTCAGACAGAGGCGGCTTTGCTAGGTATAAATGGACGTATTTTCTGGATCTGGCGCTAAAAGATAGCCGACTCAGCGTATAATAACAGTTGTATCGTTACCGAAAAAAGCGAGTTTTCCAGTGAAAAGGTCGGCGGATAATGCCCTAGTTAAACACCGTCCACCGTCATTCACACACAGACTCACGCTGACAATAGGAGGTTTTATATATGTGCTCATCCATGACAATTAAATCGCTTCAAGGGGATATTTTCTGGGGTCGAACGATGGACTATAACACGAGTTTCTTCCACGAGTCGCCTGCTGGTGGGGTGCCGGGGAAAATTGTGAGTCTGCCTGCGAACCAGACATTGCCAGCGCAAACGGCTACTTGGAAGACTAAATATGCCGCAGTTGGTGTTGGGGTTGATCAAAGCGTGGCGCTGTTTGATGGCGTCAACAGTGAAGGTTTGGCCGGGGACTTGCAGGTGCTGGTGGAATGCAGTTGGGCAAGTGCCGAGTCACTGGCGAAGCGCAATCTGAAGCCGATTAAAGGTGAGGAGTTTGTCACGTTGGCGCTGACGACTTGCAAGAATGTTGCGGAAGTGCGCGCACTTGCGAGTCAGTATGGACTGCTGGACGAGCCGTTTCAGTTTGGTGGTCAAGGCGTCAAGATTCCTTTGCATTACACGTTCGTTGATCCATCCGGTGCCGGACTCGTGATTGAACCGACTGACCATGGTGCCTTCAAGCTGTATGACAGTGTCGGCGCTATGACAAATAGTCCGGAATACGGGTGGCATACAACCAATTTACGGAATTATGTCAGTCTTAATGATCGCAACTATCCGGAAGGGGCCGATCTTGGCGACCAACATCTGGAGCCGATTGAATTAGGAACCGGTTATGGCATGTTTGGCCTGCCAGGTGATTATACGTCTCCATCCCGCTTTGTTCGGGCGATGTTCGTGTCACGCAACCTCGACCCGTTCAATAGCAACGAAGGTATCCGCGTGCTTTACAATGCGTTCAAAACCGTTTTGATTCCTCAAGGTCTAGGCCGCGACCCGAAGCATTCGATTTTAACCGATTATACCCAGTACTGGTCCGGATACGACCTGAGCAAGCGCGCCATTTTTGTTCAGGACGCCAACACGTTAACCATGACGACCAAGACACTCGATCCGAACCTGACTGAAGTGACCTATGATGATTTGGTTAAAACGGAACAGTTTAATCAACTTTAAGTAAGATTTGCGGGCATGAAAATACGAACGGTGCGCTATACTTAAGTCGATTCATTAGGTCGCAGGCTCAGCAGATTGAATAAGAAAAAAGACGTCTCAACCAAGTACGGATTTTGCCATACCTGATTGTGACGTCTCTTTTTATGCGGTTAATTAAAAACACTGCTGGTTGACATGATTACTTTTTGTGGCGACCTTTCTGCCAGTCTGCCATGGGAATGACGCGATCTGATGGACCTGTCGCCGGTGTTGCCGCGGCTGTGGCTTTTGGCGGTGTCGCCGGCATCTTGGCGAGCGCTTCTTTGACCTGTGCTTGGGCGGTATCCGCCAAAGCCTTGAGTTGCGTTGCCGTCCAAAGATGCGAGTTGGCAGTTGACTTAATGAAGATTGCCAGCGATTTACCCAGTGCCTGCTGCTTATCACGCGGAACGATCTTTGTGTCACGCAGCAGTAGCAACAAAGCAGCGCCAATATCCTGGCTGGTCCACTCTTTAGGTTCGTGACCAAACATGTTTTGAATGGTTTGAATCAGGAAAAAGATGACCGCACCGAAGAACTCTTCGTCTTGAGCTGAATGCGGTAGTTGATGCCAGGTCTTAGAGTCGAAAAAGAGCATCAATTGTTCAATCAGCGTGGCCATGCTCGCTGAATCGATCGTCATGTCGTCATCATCGTCAAAACGTTCGTCACGTTGGCCGGCACGTGGCGAAGCAAGATCGCCTTCTTCGACCAGTCCCAATACATAAGTCGTCGTGAGTAAGGCGCCCATCAACGCATCGACAAAATCAATGATGGTCAACTTAACGCGTTTGGTTCGAATCAACCAAATCATCATGCTCTTAATCAGCTCGGCAGCAATCGCAATCGCTTCACTACGCCGGCGATGCTTATCGCTGATTTGTTGCAGCGTGGTTTCGAGTGCGATTGAAACCGCCTCGGCTGAAAGGGCTTTAATCGTCGAGCGCAGATTTTCAAATGATTCGGAAAAAAAGGTGACGAGAATTGAACGGATTTCTTGCGGCGGAATTTTCGCGAAATCCGGATCCTGCATTAAGGCCGTGTAGTCGCTGCTTTTTTGAAAATCAGGCCAGTAAAGATCGATTTCGCGACTGGCGTGTCGTTGCAGTTTTACTTGATAGTCCATGATATGCCCTCCATATACGGTCATTGCGGGTTTTATTACCCTTAGTTTAACAGGTGCCAGGTGGTGCTCACATAAAAACTTGCTGTGGGTGACGAGAGAAAGTGCAGAAAAAATTGACGCTGAATTTTCATGCTAGTTAGCGGGGGTTGTGGCGGGGAACCGGGGATTTTTTAGCATTTAAAAACAGGCATCTAAAGATACATTACGCATCTCATATGCCTGTTACACTTTTTTGGTCAATAAACTTTTTAAATTGCAAATAGCGCGTGGTTATTCAAACATTTTCTTGGTTGCGCGCATCAAAGTCTTGATATCTTTGTCATATCGTGGCTTGTGTACGAGGTGGCTCATCGGGATACCGGTGAAGTGATAAGCCGCAATTTCGCCTGAACGGACCGCGCTTTGTTCGGTGAAGACCATCTGGAATGGCTGCTCGGCAAATTCACCGGTGAAAGCGAGGTTGGTTGAGTGGGCGGGAATGACTTCCGGTCGATCAACTTTGGCGCGATTATTGAAGAGGGCCGAAGCATACGGCATGTAAACCGGAATGTTGTTGATGATACTTGCCATGATTTCATCTTGGCGATCGCGAATGTTGTCAGGACCCGGATCGACTTTGGCAAGCTGACCGATCAGTTCCAATGCCATTTCCTTCCCCGTCATTTTGATGTATGGCTTGTTAACAAATTCACCATAACGGCGAGGATACAGGAAGTAGCCCCACAAAACGGTTTCGTTAGGTTTTTGGGTGGTGAAGTGCGGTTGGTGATGCACCACAATCGACATCATCACGTCTTTTTGTCCAAGCGCGGTGATGGGTTGGGTGGATAAGAAAGAGTTCAATGCATTGCCAGGGACTTGGGTGGTAATGCGCTCGATTTCGTTGAGCAGCAAGTGATCCTTGGTGGTTAAGGTGAAGCTGACCCACTCGCTGGCTGCCCGATCCGCGAAGAACTTATCCGGGTTGCCTAGGTTGTAGAAGTGGTCCGTGGCTTGTTTCCATAAGCTAGCCGCGGCACCGTAGTCCATGTTTTCAACAGCAGGATGGTCAAAATCACCTTGAGTGGCTGAGTCGGTGATGGAGCCGTTAGTGAAGAAGACGGCGGTATCGTCATCCACGACCACATGTTCCGGCTTATCGGTTTCGGTGTTCAGCATTTTCAAACCGGTTACCGTGATTTCATCGGTCATCGCGGTGTCTTTAAACTCGAACGCTGTGACGCGGCGGTTGAGGATGATGCGGCAGCCTTGATCCTTAAGGTAGTTGATTAGCGGCAACATGATGCTTTCAAATTGATTGTAACGGGTGCGGTTGACGCCGACCAGATGCTCGATTTGGGTGAACTCGTAAATCATCATATGCATGTAACGCCGCAACTCCTGCGCCGAACTTTCAACGCGGAAGGCAAAAGTGGTCTCCCACATGTACCAGAAGTTGGTTTGGAACATATGCGGGTCATCTTTGAAGTAGTCGGCGATGCTAACATTGTCGAGTTTCTCTTCTTCCGAATCCGGCATCATAATCAGCTTGGTTAGCAAAAGGCGATCCTTGTTGTTTAAGCCAAGGTGACCGGCTTGGATAATGCCGATGCCGCCTTCCATTAACCGCGCCTTATCAAACGTCCGGTGCTGAGCGTCAAATTGCCGGGTATCTTCTTCCGCCGTCAATCCGGGTTCAGTTGCCGATGGAATGCGACTCAGCAAGTCCATCAAATCGACATAGGTTCGATAATTGAGCATCCGACCACCGCGCGCGACGTAGCCTTTGGTATTTTCCATTGGATGATATTTATTCCAATATTCGTCTGCCGTTGCTTCTGCCGGTGCGCCGTCGTTGGACCCGTGATCATCCAGGGAATAGAACGTAATCTGATCACCTTGCCAGTGACCTTCTTGAATTAAATAAACGGCGGCTGCCATGTTGGCTAACCCCGCGCCGATCATGATCGCCTTATGCTTGATCATTATTTTGCCTCCTAGCGACTTTCAAACTTCTTGTATGCGTCAGCGTCATCTTTGAACAGTTCCATTTTGTTTGCAAAGTAGCAAGCCGTGCCACCTGCAACCAGCGCTAATCCCAGCGCCGTCCACAAGAATTTTTTCATCATAAAACGCTTCCTTTCGCTTTCTGACTTCATTATAGCCAGGCGGAAAAGAAGCGTCTTTAGTCAAAATATGATGTTTGTTCGAAAATTAACGTTCTTTTCCATGCGCCTGTTTGTGCACGATGAACGCAATTGAACCATTCAACATGAGATCCGCTCGTTTGATCAGGTCACGCTCGGGTTCTTGCAAGGATTGGGCTAGCCACAATAGAATCTGACCTACGATGGCGGCACCATAGAAGTTACAGATATCGGCCACCATTTTCGCCGGAGTGGTGGGATCGATGTCGAGCACCACCGGCTTCACCATGTCGGTCGCTGATTGAAACAAAAACTCTTCCAGCATGTCACGGCCCACGGAATGATAGGCATTCAGGCAAAAGGCTTGGTTGGCAATGATGTAATCGAGTACCAGTTGATACTTAGCCTCCCAAGTCGCCGCGCCAAGATTTTGCATGACTTTACGGCCAATATCGGCTTCCAGCGTCCACTTCAACAAGCCGTAGATGTCTTCAAAATGGTAATAAAAAGTGTTGCGATTCACGTGTGTTGCCGCGCTTAATTCAGCGATGGTAATGCGATCCAACGGCTTGTGGTGCATGAGGTCTTTCAAGGTGGTCGCAAATTGCATTTTGGTTTGGTCAGATGTGGCCATCACACTTCACTCCTGTGGTTAAAAAATATCAGCTTACGAATGCGAAAAACCGCCTGTCTGCAAGGGATGCCGACAAGCGGAAATGAAAGTTACTTGACCTTTAGTGGCTTCAATTGGGCTTCGATTTTATCCAATGTCACGTTAGCTTCCAGTAAAGCCGCAGCGGCGTAAGCACCTTCCACAAAGGCCACGTCATAAACGTGCATCTGTTTGTCGCTGACCTCTTCGGCAATATCCAAATTCATTTTGGCACTGCCGAGGTCGTAAAAGACGAGCAACTCGGAAGCCGGATTGTCGTTGATTGCTTTTTGAATATGGTCCAGATCCGTTCCGATTTGACCATCACTGGTACCGCCAGCCGTGGTGATCGGAACATCTTTGGCCACTTGTTTGATTAAGGTCTCAAGGCCGCTGGCGATGGCCGGCACATGGGAGACGAGCAACATGCCCATTGCCATGAAAATCACACTCCTTTGGTTTTTGACGGTAATTTGCTGAAACGCGTTCACTGGCGCAGAGATCTGCGTGTAAGGACCTTGGTCGCAATGGCAAAACCCAGCCATCACGCCCAAGGCCACTTACACTCCGATCTCTAACCGCGCCAGTTCACGCTCTTGCCTCTAGGTATGCCTTTAGCAGCTCTCCAGTTGAGGCAGCGCCGGGATCGATGTGGCCGACACTTTTTTCACCGAGGTAGGAGGCACGGCCGCGTTTGGCAGTCATGGGTTTGGTGGCTTCAACGAGTTTGTCAATGGCAGCATCGTCCAGCTTGCCTTGTTTGATTAAGTCAGCGGCGGGGGCCCAGACATCTAGCATGGTCTTGTCGCCTGGTTTGGCTTGGCCGCGTTTGGCAATGCCTTTTGCTGCCGCTTCAACCAGATCGCCGAAGTCAGTATCGGTTTTGGCGAGTTTGGCCATTTCCAGAAAAGCAGTGCCATACAATGGGCCGCTAGCACCACCGACTTTGCTGAGCATGGCCATGGCGATGGTCTTGAAGTCTTGGGCAAGATCGGCAGTTGGTGGCGTTTTTTCGAAGGCAGCCTTGATGGCATTCACGCCACGCTCCATGTTGTTACCGTGGTCGGAATCACCAATGACCCGATCAAGTTCGGTGAGATGGTCTTTTTGCTGCGTAATGCGATTTTCAAAATTTGTCATCCATTTAGTCAAAATTTCAGCGTTTAACATCAGTATCCCCCCAGCCAACAGTGTGCGCAGATGCATTCAGATAGTTCAACCATTGCGGATCATCCAGTGCCAGCATTGTCAGTGAAATCCCCGCCATGTCAAGTGATGTGACATAGTTGCCAGCCTTGGTGAAGTCTGCTTTAAGGCCTTGTGCGTGTAACTCGTTCAAAACATCACCCATGAAAATGTATTGTTCCGACAGCGGAGTTGCGCCCATACCGTTGACTAAAACGGCATAGGCATGCGCTTTAGGATCTTTAAACTCAACAGTTAACTTACCAATCAATTGTTTGGCAAGTGCTTTGGAAGTCGGCAACTTTTCCTGACCAGTGCCGGGTTCATTGTGAATCCCAACGCCAAATTCGATTTCATCAGGCTTGAGGTCAAAACCGGGTTTGCCCACTTCAGGAACCGTCGCGGCGTGCAGTGCAACGGCAAACGACTTGGTATTTTTAACCACAGCATCGCCTAACTTTTTGAGCTCATCTAGGCTGAGACCGGCCTCGGCAGCCGCGCCGATAATCTTTTCGACAAAAATAGTGCCGGCAACGCCACGGCGACCTTGTGTATACAGCGAATCTTTGACTGCCACATCATCGTCGACCACCACGGATTCAACGTTGATATCGTCGACACTGGCGAGATCCTTGGCCATGTCGAAGTTCATAACATCGCCGGAGTAGTTCTTGACGATCATCAGAACCCCTTCGCCTTGGTCAACCGCCTTGATCGCGGCATAAATCTGATCCGGGGTGGGTGAGGTGAAGACCTGACCGGCAACGGCTGCATCCAACATGCCTTGACCGACATAGCCGGCGTGCAGCGGTTCGTGACCTGAGCCGCCACCGGAGATAACCCCGACTTTCTTCTTCTGCTTGAACGCGGCGTCATTGCGGACGACCGCCGTTGTTTCAGGAATCTGTTTCAAATATTGCGGATAACTGGCAGTGAGACCAGCAATCATTTCCGGGACAATATCGCCTGGAGCATTGATAATCTTCTTCATATTTGCAACTCCCTTCTAGTTATCAGTGTAACGCTTGCAGTGCTAAAAATCAGGTGGGATGCAAAGAATAACAGAAGGTATTTGATCGTATGGCTGTAGGCTGGCAACCAGTTTTTGCATGATGATCGCAAGGCATCAAAAATCGCCTCATCAAGTGTGGGTAACTTAACGAGGCGATTTTCGGGCAAGCAATTAATCAGCGAAATCAGTAACGGTTTCGATGGTGTAATTGCCGCTATTTTTAAGTAATTTTGAAACCGGGCAGCGATTTTCAATTTCGTTGGTAAAAGCCTTGGCCGTGTCAAGATCAACACCTTTGACCATAACCTGAGCGTGAACTAAGAATTGATACTCCGCGCGTTCGCCAATAAAGGCAACTTTAACTCGGACCGCGCCTGTATGCGGCAAGCCGTGTTCCTTTTCAACGGCCTCTAGGGTTGCTTCCAGACAGGTGCTTAACGACAAGCCCAAAAGTTGTTCTGGGTTGGTGCCGGGATGATCGTTCAATGGACTGCTTGTTTGAACTTTAAGGCCGCCGGGAACATACGCGTGCCCCTCGAGGCCTTCATCGTTAATTGCTTCGGTTGTATACAGTGGATGTTGCCAACGTTCATCTGCCATTATTTTGCCTCCTAAAAATTTGTTATTGTGTTCACTTGTTGCGGAGATGCGCCTCGCATCAGTCGTACGTGACAGTGAAGTACAGACATATAGGGTTAAAGTTGGGATTAATCATTGAAACCGTGAACGCTATTTATTATAAGCGCTTACACGAACTTCGCAATTAATTTATAGCGCCTTGCAATTTCGTTAAGCTGATAGACATATATTAAGATTTTACTGACCGTTAATACTTCTCCTTCCACTTGGGATTACTGTATTTAAGGCATCAACACCTGACTTTACTATGAACTGTTTATAGCCGTCTCTGTTCATCATAAGGGTCTTTGGCTTGGTGAAACAGCTTAGGAAAATATAAAAACAGTGTTGTCAATACTTTCAAATGTGCTAATAGAAAAAATAAATATATTTTTATTCATGGGAGTAGTTTAAATGAACAAAAAGTTGACAATGGGCGACTTTAAGGTATTATTCGTTTTACACATAAGGGTTATTTACTGAGTTGCACTATGTTTGGGGAGGGGCTATCATGCTGCAAAAGTTAAGAAGATCGAATCTTGTGAATATCTATTTCGGCGCTAGGGGGACTTTTCTAACATGCTTCACATTGATGTTCTTTTATTTTTTATTCTCAGTTTTAACCAATACATTCTTAATACCATCTGACAAATTTGTCGGAAATATACCATCAATTTTAAGAGGCGAATACTGGTATATCATAACAGGACCGCTTTTCCATTATGAATGGCATCACTTAATGTGGAATCTTTTACCGATTGCTGTTCTAGGGCCCTTTATTGAGTGGAAAATTGGTAGTTGGGTTTTCGTAACCAGTTTCTTTGTTTCTGGATGGGTTGGGTCTTCTATATTCTGTTTTGTATTTGGTGAGTTTATTCAGTCGATTTTGGGCATAGGTCTATATCTCTGTGTGTTCTATGGCGCGTCAATTGCAGTATATGCATTGTTTCCTCTGACTATAGCGGCGTTTTTAATAAAAGAACCTGAATATTCCTTCATTACTAAGGCAGTGGTTATTGGCGCGTTCTCATATCTCATACTCGGACTTTTTCCTAAAGCAGATGCATCGGATGCCCAGAGATTTGTGGAAATTGCGCATGTAAGTGGATTTATTGCGGGAATAATCGGAGCAATTGTTGTCTCTGTAATCAAACTGCGAAGGAAAGTTGTTTCTTTTTTCCTTCGCCGATCAACAGATTAGACGTATATTGCTGTGGTACGGTCACAATTGCTTTGCTTTTAAATTTTGTTACCTGAATCCGGTTTTTGATCCGGTTCCGGGTTATTAGCGCGTTCCGGTGGGCGTTGAGAAAAGCCGGTAGCATGGGTGATGAGCGGGTGGTTTTGGCATCACTGAACGCGGCGTGGGAGCAGATTGAAGTAACTGGTTGTGTTTTGCCGATTTCGAACTATTTATAGGCTAAAACAGTAGCACTAAACGCTCGTATTGCTCAATCTTAATGGACATGATGGCGTGGTAACCAGCCGATTTTCACCCAGTCTATGATTCCTTTGCCTTGATACCAGGATCTTTAAAAACCTTAAGGAGATAAAAAACCATACTATCTTTCAAATTCAAGTGAATAATAGTATGGCTATATTTTTAAACTGTATATTGCATCATGATTTATTTGTTATGAGCTGTTTGACCCAGCACACTACAATTTAAATTTGGAAGACTTTCATCTGACCTTAAAAGGCTAAAAATACAATCGTTCGAGCAGTCCAATAAGCTGCTGTACTGTTCCATCCCATTTGAGTGACTAAAAAGCTTTGGATACCATCTTGCATATCACCTTCAAAGTTTGTAAGATAGTTGACCCAGTCACTTAATGTTTTTTCACCCATCTTTGCCCCGAGTACCTTAGCAGCAGCCTTGAAAACAGCTTTTATAACGGCTACCTTCCATCTTGCCTGTACTGCTGGATCGTCAGCAATACCTGCTTTTGATTGTAGAAATTGAGTTTTTTCGGAATCAGACCATCCATAATGGCTTGCTAATGTATCAAAGTTTGCTTTGTCTTCGGGTGATAGTTCAGCGTAAAGCTGGGAAAAACTTTTGGAGCTAGGATGAATGATCGTGTCAGACCAATTGATCTCTCCAGAATAATCGGGGGCAGATTTTCCAAACGTTTGATCTATTAAGTCGTCTAATGTTCCCCCATTGTTTGGTTGGATCGAATCTGAGATGGCAGTATCCGATTCTGCGGCGTGCACACTTGTAACAGCCGAAAGCGGACCAACCGATCCAAGAACTATAGCTAGACCAAGTACTGAGAGTTTCTTTGCGCTGAATTGCATAAATATAATCCTCCTAAATGTCTCTATTACGATTTTAAAGCGTTTGAGATGCTTTTATAAGCAATGAAAATCAGTATAGCGAAACTGATTAGGCCAAAGATAAAGATCGTAGATAAAACGATGCCGCTTTGGGTTTGCTTGTAAAGAAATGCGAGTAACATCGCAATGACGAATGTTACCAAAAATGAAATCCATAATTTTAGCATTGATTTAAACCTCGGAACATATATTTAACAATCTAACTCGATTTTAGCGAGTAGCCGTTGGATTTTCGATCAGCCACCTGCGATAACGCGACCGCCAAGAGGCACTAAGATTGAAAGAAGTACGGTCATCATCACTTCTTCAGCTCCTTCCTTTGTTCTGCATATAGTGTAGGGGATGAACGCTGTTTTTTGTGTTAATATGAAATCATTCATATTTTTGGCTAAAAATTAGGAGTTTATATATTGAAGTATGCAGCGGGTTCTATTTACCATGAAGTACGGCGACGACGAGAACTGAGGATTAAGGAGGTTAGAGGAAACCTCCACCAATCAACGATTTCGCACCTGGAACATGATACGGGTGACATGACCTTAAATACGATGATGAAGATACTTAAACCAACTTTTATGTCGGCTGAAGAATTCTGCCAATTGATTGATGAACAAAGCGAGTCACCAACCTTCATTTTCAAAAAGATTGCGCGTTATTATGATGAAATGAACGTGGCTGGCTTGAAACAGCTAGTGACTGTTTACAAAAGGGATAAATTGCTAACCACACCAAACAGACTGGTTTTATTGACAATCCAAAGCTGCATTGATGAATTATCTGAAAAAAAGCACTTGTTGTCTCAAGATGATTGTGACTTTGTTCAAGGATATCTTCTGCATCCAGGACGATGGTTTAGCTTTGAATATATTGTTTTTGCTAACCTGTCATTTTCAATGCCGGCTAAGATTAACTTAAGAGTTTCCAAGAAAATGGTGCGAGCATACGAACAGTTTCATTTACCCAGTTATGATAGTCTTTTGGTAAATGTCTTATATAATTTATCGACCTCATTTCTTGATCAAGAAGACCCTAAATTATCAGCACGCTTTTTAAACTTTCTTGATTTAGATAAGTTAAATCACAACAATCTTTATATGCGACACCATATAACTTTTCTGAAGCTAGTTATTCGATTTCAAACAAATCCATTAGACAAAGCTAACGTAGAAAAGCTAAAGGTGTTCTTAGAAGCGACTAGGCTTATTGATGAGACTTTATTTAAAAAGAATATTGACTGGATTGAGTCGCTAAAAATAAATCCCGTGATTATTTTAGGGAAATAGAGATAGTAAATTAGACATCACTTAATAATCGTTGACAATCAGTTTTGATTTTTCCTAATGAAGTCATACAAGTTGGCATTTTTTATGACCAAGAAGGTTTGCAGTAGCTAGAAGCAAGAGTGAAACAGAAAGATCGCTTTAAAAAGAATTAGCCAAAATCAACTTTTGTTTTCGAACAGCTGATGAGACTGCACCAATAGTCGTCCTCGTGTGTAGATTTTTTGCTGGAAGTATTTGTAGTGTTAATCTTTGTTGTATGAATCCGGTTTTTGATCCGGTTCCGGGTTATTAGCGTGTTCCGGTGGGCGTTGAGAAAAACCGATATCACGAGTGATGAGCGGGTGGCCTTGCCAGATGAGGTGTTCCAGCAGCGCCATCGTGGTTTTGGCATCACTGAGCGCGGTGTGGGAGGGCAGGTCGATTCCGAGTGCCTCTTTGTAATGTTGCAGTGACGGGGTGTGTTTTTTGCCGATACCGAACGTTTTACGCGCCAGCACCGCAGCATCAAACGCTTGTAGAGGGGCAACTTTGATGGCTAGGCCGGATTCAATGGCGCGGAGATCGTTGCTTAAAGCGAACCCGACAACTAATTCATGCTGGAGCAGCTGTTGCAGCGCAGTTTTAACAAGTGGCAGAGGTTGGCCGTATTTTTCCAATAAGTCGTCGGTAATGCCGGTGATTTTAACCGAGAATGGCATGACGTGATGGCCGGCTGGCAGTTGCGTGAAAATATCGAATGTCTGATCAATCTGATGCTGGCGGATGCGCAACAAACTGATTTCGGTTAAGTCAAGCTGATTGCGATCGGCGACGAATTCGGTGTCGATGACGACATAATCACCGTGAGCAAGGCGGTCAATGACATCGCGGTGGGTTGTCAATGCTGGCTGATCTGAGGCAAGCTCGGTTACTAAAGTGGGGTTAAGCTGCAATGACTTAGCTGCGCGGCGCTGGGCTGCTTGAACTAGCGGCATCTCTTCGCGGGCAAATTTTGCGGCGAGCCGGGCCATCAGTTGATCTGCTTGAACTTGCCGCTGATGTTGTAGTGAGACCAGCGATTGATCCGCGGTGCCAAGGGTAATATCAAATAACCGTGCGAGCCAGATAGCCGCATCAGAAGCCGGAGCGGTAGTGACATACACCCCGTTTATATCGGGCAGAGCGAATGCCACCTGTCCATTTTCTGCCCAGTTGGTTAACCCCAAGGCGAGTAGATGAACCCAATCGCGAAAAGGCCGCATGAAAGCAAACAACTGGCGCTGACGGTCTAACCGATCTAGACGCTTAGCCGCTGCGGACACAGCAGCGGCTAATTGCAAGGCGAGGCTTTTGCGATGATTGCCAAAGTCTTTGAGCTTAAACTTGACTGGTAAAATGGCACTACGCGGGCGCAACATATAACGCAGACGGCCACCTTCCGGGAACCAGCGGGCTAGATCAAAGCTGACATCGCCACGAGGAGAGACCTGATTAACGGTGGCCGGCTGTTTAGCGGTTGGGGTACGATGCTGGAGAACCGCCATCAGTTCGTTGAGTCGGGTGCGAACCTCGGCGGCGTTGCGCGGCTTGATAATCGGATCACGCAGCAAATGATTTAGCTGCCGGCGAGCTTGACGCGGTGAGTGACTTGGCTTGCGATGTGGTCTGGACTGCACCATGATGACAGCCTCCTTTCTTAGCGAGATTAAATCTAAGAACAGTATACCAAGTGTGGCGGGGATTTACATTTTTGGCTCTTGAGTGATGGTTGAGCAGACACAATGAAAGTACAGATTGGTTTTGCGTATGTTAAAACAAAAACAGCCATCTTCGAACTGAAAGTGAGTTGCGGATGGCTGTTTGGATTGTCTCGTAAAGTTTAAATGTTTAACGAGTTTGATCTTACTCAATGTTCAATGTATCGCGGTGTGTGCCTGTTGCAAGAAGCATTAAAATTAACGCTTCAGCATCGACTTTATAAACGAGAAGCCAATCAGGAGCAACACGCAATGCTCGTTCGCCGCTGTGAGCACCCTTTAAAGCATGGTCATGTAGAGAAGCTAATTTTACATGACCTTGACGCTGCAAAGTTGTTGCCTGTCAATATGCATGCAGTTAATCGTCAACATCACTGTATAAATCCTTCATCAAAGCATCGACAGTCTTGAAGCTTTTTATTCGCCCCGCTTTAACATCAGCTTCTGCAACTTGAAGCTGATCAACAAATGACATTGGAGGTGTAAATGGCAATGCACCGGTGTCACCAATCCGTTTCAGGTACATGTTAATAGCCGAGGAAATATCTAATCCCATGCTATTAAGAACATGGAGCGCTCGTTCTTTAGTTTTGGTATCAATCCTAACGCTGATGCGGGATTTTTTGGTCATGTTCATCAACTCCTTCAGCTGAGAATGTACGTCACTTAATGCCAAATTCAACTATAACTTCATTTAACCACATACATTGTTGATTTCAAAAATGCGATGTCTTTAAACGAAGGCAAGGAGCTGGAACGTCATGATCTAGATGAAACAATTTAGCAGATGCGCATAAAATCAACAAAATAAAGGGTTGTAGATTTACGAGATCTAGTTGCGAGATATTGTATTGGTATTACTTTTAAAGGATGGGCTAACATTGGTCGGGAGTACTTACAGAATGACCTAATATACAAGACATATAGAGACTTCATATTCGACAACAAAATGCGGGTATAAATTGTTGACCTCGGAAACGGTATGGGTGTAAATTAAGCGCGGCAAGATGAACTTGAACGCGTCTTCATAAATGCTGTTGTAGAATGTCCGGCTGGTTTCATTCTAAGTAAGCCATATATTTTGGCCTATTGCAGACAGGAGAGAATAAAAATGAAGAGCACATTAATCGGGCTTATTCTTGTTGGGGCATCGGCGTTTGGCATGACTAGCGTGTGAAGGAGATGACCACAAATGGCTGTCTGGGATTTTATTCAGATTGTGTTCACCGCAGTTGTCATTATCTGGATAGTGATAACTTCTAAGGGTAAGGCGGATCGGAGAACAAAGGAACTAATTTGGATAATTATTGGTTTAGTTGTTGTTGGCAACATTGCTGGCTATATCATTGCAAGTGAAAGAAGTCAGTGGGCAATCGCCTATAATTATTCATTTGCTTTCTTCCAATTGGTCATTTTGTGGTCTTTTGCGCGTAACTTTTGAAAACAAGATATAAGGTAGCTCTAGCAATTCGTATGTGAGAATTACTAGAGCTATTTTGTTGCTTGAGGAAAGGTACAACGAAATGCTAGAACGGTCGCACACAGAAATGTCATCGGTTAAGTATTACTTCTCAAGAAAAGGATGAACTGTGATGTTCACAATTATTTTGCGTTTACTAACCTGCTAGCAGTCTTGAAGATACCCCCCTTGTTTTAGAACCAAAATTATGCGATAACTGTTGTATGGATATCAAACAATCAGTCATTACCGAGAATTTTAAACAACGGTTGTTCTTTGCGCTGTCTGATCCCGGTCGATATAAAATTGTCCGCATGCTTTACCACGTGGGCCACGAGATGGGTTGCAACGAGTTGAACGAACACGTGGAGATTGACAAATCAACGATGTCATATCATTTGCGAACACTTCGAGAAATCGGCATGATCACCACACGAACGCAGGGACGGCAAAAGTTTGTCACGTTGAATCGAGAAAAAATTGAAGCAGCGTTTCCGGGATTACTGGAAAGGCTTTAAAAATAAGCAAACCAATGCTTATTTTTTAGCAGTAATTGTTTGATATTTTTAAAACTATAAAATGAACCGGGGGCTTTTTGCATGAAACATCGTCAACTATCCTTACTTTTCTTCTTAGTCATGTTTGTGATCGGGACGGACACTTTCCTGGTTTCACCGCTGTTACCGACACTGACACATTATTATGGCATTACGACCAGCCTTTCCGGGTTTATTGTCAGCGCTTATGCCATTGGATACATGCTGTCAGCGCTGTTGATCGGCCCGATTTCGGATCGCCATGATCGTAAAAAGATCCTGGTTGGTGGGTTAGTCGTTTTCACCGTGGCGACTGCGAGTTGTGGATTAGCGAATACTTTTGCGTGGATGTTGATCACGCGCTTTGTTGCCGGAATTGCCGCTGCGACTGCCGGTCCACAGATTTGGGCTGCGATCCCTGTTTTATTCCCGCGTCAGCAAGTGGTCAAAGTGATGGGCTATGCGACCGCTGGCTTGGCAGTGGCGCAAATCGTCGGCGTTCCTTTAGGCAGTTACTTAGCAGTTTGGTCTTGGCGTTTCCCGTTCTTTTTCGTCGGAGCCATTGCGTTGATCCTGACGCTTTTGGTTATGCGTCTAATGCCTAGTTTGAACGATGCAAAGGCTGCACCGGCATCCGAGAGTATTTATCGGCAGCTAGTCGGTAATCACCCGGTTATGAAGTTGTTAGCGGCGTACTTATTGTTCCAAACGGCCAATTTCTGCGGCTTTGCGTTTATCGGTACGTGGTTTGCTAAAAGTTTCAACTTATCCGTTGGCGCGATTGGCAGCTTTATTCTGTTAATCGGCGTAGGTCAGTTTGTAGGCAGCCTTCTTGGCAGTCGGCTTGTGACATGGTTAGGTCAACCTCACGCCTTTTTACTTGAATTTATCTTGTTCATCATCGGTTATGTGGTGCTACCGTTTGCCAACTCACCACTTGCGGCCACGATTATTCTTGCGCTCATTTATACTATTGGCGGGGCTTTGTTGCCGCTGTTTATGAGCACGTTACAGGAGCATGCCGGTACAGCTCGCAGCACGATCTCGGCGTTGGCCAATGCAGTGATGTATTTAGGCGAAGCAATTGGCGGCGTCATCGGTGGCGTTTTAATCAAGCAGTTTGCCGGTTTTTCCGGAATTGCAACGTTTACGGCAGTGGTCGCGGTGTTGGCAATGCTGTTATATGCACAGCAGGGGTACTTTAAGCAGTTACAGACAAGTAGATAACTTAACTTGCATTGGAAAATGATTCGTCAACCTCGGTTTTGACATCATTGTTTTGCAAATCACGCGTTGACAAGTTGGCGTTGTTTTAACCTGACAGAGACTGTATAATTAAAAGGCAGAACATATGTTTGTATCTTGGAAGGGGAATGTCAATTGCCAGCTAATAAACAAAGATGCGCGTGGGCGGATACCACCAATGATTTAATGCGCCAATATCATGATACCGAATGGGGACGTCCGAGCCATGACAATCGCCACTTGTTTGAGCTGTTGTCACTTGAAATCATGCAAGCAGGATTGAGCTGGCAGACCGTATTAAACAAGCGGGCAGCATTTAAGGCGGCGTTTGCTGATTTCGATTATCAACAAGTTGCACAAATGACGCCACAAATTCCTGCGCTTTTGAAAAATGATCAAATTATTCGGAATCGAATGAAAGTGACGGCGATGATCAAAAATGCCAATGCCGTTGCGCAGTTAGTGGCCAATGGTACGGATTTTGACCATTATGTTTGGAATTTTGTCAGTAACCAACCCATTCAACATCATATTGAGCGGCATGAACAGGTACCGAATACAACCGATTTGGCCAAACAGATGAGCAAGCAGATGAAGAAGGATGGCTTTGCGTTTACCGGTCCTGTGGTTGTGTACTCGTTTATGCAAGCGGCGGGGTTGGTTAACGATCACGAAACAGGTTGCTTTGTTTATCAGCAGCTTGGCCAATAACTGGGGATTTAGATTTTGGATTGACGTAACCATGATTTCACAGCTTTTAAACGGGGAGGTGATCAACAGTACCTATAAACATGGAACAATATAGAATATAAGGGTATAATACGAGCATAATAATCAAGTGGAAGGTGCTCGTATGTTCAAACCAAACGAAATGGCTAAGCGACTTGGTGTGACCGTCAAAACTCTGCAAAAATGGGATAATTCCGGTAAGTTTAAAGCTCATCGAACGCCGACAAATCGACGCTATTACACTGAGGATCAATATTTGGCTTATATCAGTCATAATGATCAACCAAAGAAACGTCTTCAGGTGGCTTATGCTCGAGTATCAAATGTCGGGCAAAAAGATGATCTAGCTAATCAAATTGATTTTTTGCGTCGATATGCTAATGGTAAGGGCATTATTCTTGATGAAGTGATAACGGATATTGGGAGTGGCCTAAACTACAAACGCAAAAAATGGAATGCCTTGTTAGATGATGTGATGGCTGGTCATGTTGAAACTATTTTCGTGACTTATAAAGATCGTTTTGTTCGTTTCGGCTACGACTGGTTTGAACGCCTAGCGCAAAAGTTCGACACCCAAATCGTGGTGTTGAATAACCCTGATCTTTCGCCTCAAGAAGAACTAACTGAAGACCTGATTAGTATTATTCACGTGTTTTCTTGCCGATTATATGGCTTACGTAAATACAAGAAGAAACTTGAAGACGATCCGTCTTTGAAGTAAGTCCCTTAGTTAACTTGAAAGGAGGTGAACACTTTTGATTAAAACGCATAAGATCAAACTATATCCCAATTCAACGATGCGCAAAGAACTAGATAAATTGTTTGATTATCGCCGTTTCGTCTGGAATCAAGCGCTGGAAATCTGGAATGACATGTATGATGCTTCTTTAGTCATGATAGATAAGTCAATACGGCCTAATGAGCGAAAAGTTCGTGATGAACTGGTGGCGAATAAGGCAGATTGGCAGTTTGAACGATCAGCGCGAGTCTTACAGCTTGCCGTGAATGATTTAAGTAAGGCGTGGGCAAACTATTTCAATCCTAAAATGCCCAATCATGACAAGCCTAGGTGGAAGTCGAAAAAGCGATCACGTAAAACTTTTAAAACGGATCGTGCTCAGATAGTCAATGGCAAGCTTCGTTTGGATCAGCCACGTGGTACCAAACTCTGGTATGACATTAAACTGGCTGAACTGCCACGATGGCGGGGTGACATCAAGCAAGTTTGCATCGTTCAAGACGCAGATGGCTACTATGCATCGTTGTCTATTGAAGCTGCAGTCCTAGCTGAAAAAAGACCCATTCGACGGGTTACTGGCGTTGATGTCAATGTGGGCAAGTTCGACTACCGAACTGCCTCCGGTTATGCCATTCAGCCGACAATACCTGCTTCGCTAGCAGCACTTTACGCTCGTATCACGCACTACCAAAAACAGCTTGCCCGTAAACGAACCACAAATCCAAAGCGCTTTAATTCAGCGACCTATCGCGCAACGAGAACCAAGTTGAAGCGAAACTATCAACGCGTTGAACGGATACAAATGGACTTGTTAAACAAATTTACGACCAAGCTAGTTGTTGATCACGATCTAATTGGGATAGAAGACTTGGATAATCAGCACATGCGCATGAATCATCGTCTCGCCAAAAAGCTGCATCGTTCAATGTTTGGCAAATTCAAAATCATGATGCAATACAAAGCGGATTGGAACGGCAGTACTTTAATTCTTGCCGATCCAATGTTTCCGAGTACGCAACGGTGTTCAAAATGTGGTTATATCAAAACCGGTGAAGAGAAACTTACTTTGCACGGTAATGCCAAATACCACACTGGACATGATGATTACATTTGCTACCAATGCGGTGCTAGGATGCGACGTGATGAGAATGCAGTTGATAACCTGATCGATTATGCAAAATCAAAAGTACCGGGGTAGGCTATACCCTTAAAGTTCAAGAGGCGGTCACTGTCATGATGAATTATTTCAGAGTGGGAATACCGCTGTTAACGGGACTAAATGAAATGCTGAATGTCAATCAAGAAAGGAAATATATAGAACCTTTATTGGTGTCAAAGAGACATTCTTCCACATTTTATATAGCAGCGTATTTGATTAAAATACAACAACCCATTTATACTGATTTAAAACCAAAAAGAGGTCTGATCAATGGAAACGACAATTTGTAAGATTGGAGATTCGGTTGGCGTCATTTTTCCACGAGCATTACAAGCTGAAGTTGGCAGAAAATATAAGATTTCTAAAGTTAAGGATACATTTGTGCTGACACCGCTGCGATCTGATTTATTTGCCGCTGCCGCTGATTGGCAAGGATTCAGAGATGCTGTGACTGATGAAGACCTAGCATGGGATGAGATAGAGGACTAAGCGTACGTCATCCTAAATTCAGTCACAGCGGCAGCACTCATCCTTAACAGCTCAAGTAACGAGAGACGAAAAGAACCCACTCGCAATTTTCAGCGAGTGGGTTCTTTAAATAGTCTTTGATTAAAAAATTAAAGTGCTTCAGGAACCATCTTAACTGGCTTGTTGCCAATCCAGCCGGTGATTTCCTTGAAGGTATCGGTGATCGCATCGGTGCCTGGCTTGAGCATCTTACGAGGGTCAAAGCCCTTGCCTTGTTGATCCTTACCAGCTTCGATGTATTCACGTGTTGCCTTAGCAAAGGCAAGTTGGCATTCGGTGTTGATGTTCAACTTGGAAATGCCCATGGTGATCGCCTTTTGAACTTGTTCTTGAGGGATACCGGAACCACCGTGGAGAACGAGCGGCATCTTAACAGCGTCGTTCAATTCTTGTAAGCGGTCGAAGTGCAGACCTTTCCAGTTGTCTGGATATTGGCCGTGGATGTTACCAATGCCAGCTGCCAGGAAGTCGATCCCGGTAGCTGCCAAAGTCTTGGCTTCTTCAACATCAGCTAATTCACCTTCGCCGACAACACCGTCTTCTTCACCGCCGATGGAACCAACTTCAGCTTCAACGGAAATGCCCTTGGCGTGGGCCAGCTTAACGATTTCCTTGGTCTTTTCCAAGTTATCTTCAAAGTCGAGGTCGTGGCCGTCAAACATAACTGAGTTGTAGCCAGCAGCAATAGCTTCCTTGGCTGCTTCATAGTTACCGTGGTCCAAGTGAATCACAACAGGAACTGTGATGTCCATGGCTTTAACGGCAGCTTCGATCATGGTTTGGCAAAATTCATAGCCACCCATGTACTTAGCAGCACCCATGGAAGTCTGGATGATAACCGGAACGTTCAATTCTTGAGCGCCGGCGAGAATGGCACGAGTCCATTCCAAGTTGTTGGTGTTGAAGGCACCGATACAGTAGTGACCTTTATGTGCAGCTTTTACAAGCTCTGCAGCGTTAACTAATGGCATGTAGATATCCTCCTACGAAATATACAATTCACAACTGTTGTATTCTACCATAAATGACAAAAGAAAAGGGCGAGAAAATGATGAGAACGTGACGGTTTTACTGACCGGTTTGAAAGAAAACGGTCACGTTGATAACCCACCGTTACCAAGGCTCCATTAAATTTACCGTAGTTTCAGAAAAAACGCCATTGATTGACTCGGCATTTTCAGAGGTTAGAATCTGCTTACTCAAGCCAACTAGCCAACAATGAAAAAGGTCATGACAATGACGGTGATTAGCGATTGTTACAGGTTGAAATGAGATTTTTCTCATTTTATATTAGATGAGCTGCGGGGTAACGTAGTGGATTTCACAAGCTGATTTAAAATGACCGACGCATAAATCGCTTTCTTTAGTGGGTTGTGATGGTAGAATCTTCAAAAAATAACTGAATAAAAAGAGCTTTTCACAAGCTTTTGGTGTCCCCACAAATAAGACCTTGCTTAGAACGATTGACCCTGGAAATCAAAGCACTAAGGTAAAGGTAGTAACAGATTGATAACAATTGAGTTGTTCACACGAATAAATTAACCAAAGGAGATCTTGATATGGCAACAAAAGCAGCGGATCAGTTAGTCAGCGTCTTGATGGATTGGCAGGTTAAGCATGTGTTTGGCTTGCCTGGTGACTCCATTGACACCACCGTGGATGCTTTACGGCGCCAACAAGATAAGATCAAGTTCGTTCAGGTACGTCATGAAGAAGTCGCCGCACTGGCTGCTGCATCAACGGCTAAGCTGACAGGTGGCCTCGGTGTTTGCTTGTCAATCGGCGGGCCCGGCGCGATTCATCTATTGAATGGCCTGTATGATGCCAAAATGGATCATGTTCCTGTACTGGCATTATTAGGGCAAGTCACAACCAGTAACTTAAATGAAGGCTTTTTCCAGGAAGTCAACACGCCTAAGCTATTCGATGACGTGGCGGTTTACAACAAAACTGTCATGGCATCAGATAATTTAGGCCAGATCGTTGACACGGCCATTCGCACCGCGTTCACGGAAAAAGGCGTTGCGGTGTTGACGATTCCAGACGACTTGCCTGATCAAAAGGAAACCACCAGTTACCGCGACAGTGCAGCGGCGTTTGCCTTGAATGTACCGGAAGTGGATCCTAAGCAGTTGGATGATGTGGCTTCGCTTTTGCAAAAGTCCCAGAAACCTTTAGCCTTGATTGGCCGTGGGGCGGAAAATGCCGGTGAAGCCGTTCAAAAATTTGTTGAAGCGAACCATATCCCGTTTATTCAGACCATGCCGGCGAAAGGAACGGTGGCAGACGATCATCCGAATAGCCTCGGTAATGTCGGCAAGCTCGGGACGAAGCCTGCGTATGAAGCCATGAAGGCAACAGACCTGTTGTTTATGATCGGGACCAATTATCCATACACCCCCTATTTGCCAGATGCAGGGCAGGCTAAGTGTGTCCAGATTGATACGCAGCCGGAGAACTTAGGCAAGCGGTATTCGGTTGATGTTGCCGTGGACGGCGATGTCGGTGCCTTTTTAACCGAACTGAATGCCAAAGGAGCTTTGCGTGATGATGATCGCTTCTTGAAAGCATGCCGGAAGAATATGGAGAGTTGGGACAAATGGATGGCCGAAAAACGGCTACTGGATACGAACCCTGCCTCACCGGAAGCCGTCTTTGCGACAATTGACCAAACAGCGCCTAAAGATGCGGTTTACTCGATTGATGTCGGCACGTCAACGTCTTGGGGTGCCCGTTTTCTGAATGTCCAGCCAACGCAGAAGTATACGATTTCTGCGTGGTTAGGGACGATGGGCTGTGGGCTACCCGGAGCGATTGCAGGTGCCGAGGCATTTCCAAAGCGGCAAAATATCAGCGTGGCCGGTGACGGTGCTTTTGCCATGGTCATGCAGGATTTTGTCACGGCGGTCAAGTATAAGCTGCCAATCATCATGGTGGTTTTGAATAATCAAAAGCTTGCCTTCATTGAATACGAACAACAAAGCGCCGGTCAGTTGAATTATGAAATTGATTTGGCCGACATGGATTACGCCAAAATTGCCGAGGCCGCTGGTGGCGTTGGCTATACCGCACACAGTAATGCTGAATTTAAAGAGGCACTCACCAAAGCCTATCAAGAAACAGACAAGCCGGTTTTGATCAATACCTATGTTCAAGACGACGCGCCACTACCAGGAAAGATTGTTGGTGAAGAAGCGAAAGGCTACATGAAGTATGGCTCCCAGTATCTTGAAAATTATTGGAAGATTCCTTCCATGCCGCCATTGAAAGATATTATGCGGCAATTCTTCTAAAATTTATGGGAGTGCAACAATGAAAACAGGCATGGCTTAAATTGGACAGTGACTTAAGCCGTGCCTGTTTTTGTTTGGAGTGGTTGACGAGCAAATAACGGGAATCCGGCAGCTGAACTTAGTCTGCCGGATTTTGCTAGCTTGTGCATGAGTTATTTGTTAACGGTATTAACACGCCGCAGCTTCCAACATCACAATTGCGTATCAAAGCCTATAAACTTAGCGGCCAAAGATTATTGCCGAGCTGTTTAAACGAGAAGACTTTATCCCAGAGCGCTTTTTCTTCAACAGTAAACGAAAAGCGATCACTCAACTTAACGGAAGGCGCAAAATTGAAAAAAGATTGGAGCGCGCCGGTGAAGGCAGTTCCGTGGCTGTTTTTCAGCTCTTTTAAACTTTTGGCAACGTATCTCGCCGTCTCGGAACTCGGATGGTTGTGGCTCAGCTTTACGCTCAGTTGTTCCATACTGGCGATGACTTCTTCGGGTTGAACTTTCATGAGGCGATCCTCCTGCTTTTCAATAGAATACGCTTACATTATAATTCTAAGGCAAGTTGGATGCAATGCATTTTACTTTTAAAGCAGATGGGGATGCCGATGTTTATTGATTTATTTTACTCTTTATACTAAATATTACACCTTTAATTAATAAATAAACTAATATCAGCTTGCTATCTTGGCGTAAATTATTGCCTTTAAACTATAACGATGTGCGCCAGTTGGCCATCTCCTCTTGCCATTTTTTGAGTGTCTCAACACCAGGCGACATGTTGGTCAGCGTAATCTGTGCTAATTGCTTTTCAAATGAAACATCAAAAAACGCCCAGTAACCGAAAATATGACCATTGTGACTTAACCAGTGCTGTGTTCGGGATTTCATCCAACCCATGCCGTAAAAGTCGTGGGTCAGCGTCAGTGCCTCATCCCACGCGGATTCCGGCAAAATGCGGCGCTGTAAAACGGCCCGCGCCCAGATGGCCAAGTCTGCGAGTGAACTCACCACCGCGCCATCTCCACCTTGGTAGTGGCCGCGGCCAAGGGCGACTGGTTTGCCGTTAGTAAAGTCCAAATCATCGTAACTATTGGCATCAGCATGTTGCGTGCCCAGTTGAGTCTTCGTCATCGCCAATGGCTCAAAGAAGTGTTGGTTGAGAAAGTCACGCAATGGCATATTCGCAACCTGCCTAATAATATGTCCCAGAAGGTAGTAGTTACTATTGGAATAGGCACCTTTTGCATCCGGCGCAAAGTCGAGGGGATGCTGATTGAGCAATTCGATAATCTGCTGAAGGGCGTCATTGCCGTTGAGATCTTCTAGGATGGGGTAACTTAAATGCGATTCGCTCGCATCGGGCATTTTTTTTGCATAGTCGGCCAGCAGTAGCTCCGTATAATCCGGAATCCCACTCGCCATATGTAGCATCTGACGCAAGGTGATTTGTTTGGCGAAACGATATTCAGGCAAGTAGTCCGACAGCGGTGCATCGATATTCAGTTTTCCCGCGGCATTTAGTAATAAGATACTGTTGGCCGTGAACTGTTTGCTCAGTGAGCCTAAGCCGCTAGTGGTGTTGAGCGTAAACGGCTGATGCTTGGCAAAGTCAGCCATACCGTTTTGCCAGTATGACAGCATACGGTGAGCGTCGACCAAAACAGTGGCACCATTTAGTTGATACTTTTTATTAATTAGTTGATAACCTTGAAGATTATGCACGTAAAATTCTCCTTATATGTTTGGCTAAAATTCACACTTCTTCTATAAATGAACTTCAACACCTAATCCCGGCCGATCAGACAAGGTTAAGGTTTCTCCGTCTGCTTCAAACCCGCCAGTGAGCCAATCGGTTTCTTCTAGCAGCATGAAGCTATCGACATCGCCGTAACGAACATTGGCGTGGGCTGCGATAAAGTGGGCGGAGGCGGCGGTTCCTAGGCGGGTTTCGGCGTTGCAGCCGACCATACACCCAATCCCGGCTGCTGCGGCGATGGCATTGATAGCGTTGGCGCCTGCAAAACCGCCTGATTTGGCTAATTTAATATTGATCAGGTCAGTTGCACCGAGTTTAACCGCGGCACTGGCATCATGTGCGTTGTGAACACTTTCATCAAGCATCAACGGCACCGCGAGTTCTTGGCGAAGTGCTGGGGCTTCCATGAGTTGCCAATCCGGTAATGGTTGTTCGAGGGCGATGAGGTTGGGAAGTTGCAATTGAGCCATGATGCGGCGGGTTTGGGCGGCGGTCCAAGCTTGGTTGGCATCGACCTTAATGGAAACGTTAGGACCGACTGCTGCACTGACCGCTTTGATAGCCGCGATATCGGCAAGTTCATCGTTACCTGCCTTTAACTTTAAGGCGGTGAATCCGGCGTGTACATATTGTTGGGCTGTTGCTGCCATTTCTTCAGCTGAGCCGATGGGAATCGTGATATCGGTGGTAATGGTGTTGCAGTCGCCACCGAACAATTGCCAAAGCGGCATGCCAGCCGATTTTCCCAAAATATCGCTGCAGGCAACGTCAATCCCGCACTTTAAGGCAGTGTGACCGGCCATCACCGCATCCATGCGCGCATGGACTTGTTCGAGATTGCGCGGATCAGTGCCCACTAGTGCTGCGGCAAATGTTGGTAAAGCAGCTTGCTCGGTTTCATTCGTTTCGCCATTGACCGGTGCATATGGTGATGCCTCGCCAAAGCCGGTCATGCCAGTATCCGTTTCAATTTTAATGATGAGAGTCGTGATCGCACTCAATTCTCCTAAGGCAAGTTTGAACGGGGTTTTGAGTTTAATCGGCCGGGGATGAGCGGTAATCGCAGTAATTTGCATGGCTGCCTCCTATTGATAAGTATTGAGCCAACGGTAGCATGCATCGTCATGATTTTCAAACTAAAATATCATTGGAATGTAACCCGAATCAAATTTTTGACGGGCAGTTTTCTAGCCGCGCGGTTGCGTCACCGCGACAGGACTGCGATGATGGCAATAAGCAGACAACGATGGAGGCAAAACATGACAGCTATTTATGATGATCCGGATTTTTTCAAGGCTTATAGTCAAATGGATCGCTCGAAAAAAGGTTTAGCCGGCGCTGGCGAGTGGCACGAGTTGAAAACGGTGCTGCCGGACTTTACCGGTAAACGGGTACTCGATCTGGGGTGTGGCTATGGGTGGCACTGTCGATACGCCGCTGAGCATGGGGCCAAAACGGTGCTAGGAATTGATACTTCCGCCAAAATGCTGGCCGAAGCCGCGACGATGACCCACGATCAACCCATCGTTTATCAACAAATGGATATGCAGGCCATTGATCAATTGCCAGGATCTTTTGATGTCATCTTAAGTTCACTGGCCATTCATTACATTGCTGATTATGCAGGTCTGGTTCAAAAAATCAGTGCCAAATTACCCGTGGACGGCCAGTTTATCATGTCAGTGGAACATCCGGTTTTTACGGCTCAAGGTGACGAGACATGGATCAAAGATGATCGCGGGCATAACCTTTATTGGCCGGTAGATCGATATTTTGCGGAAGGTCAGCGTGAAACCGAGTTTTTGGACCACCGCATTCAAAAATACCACCGGACGTTGACGACCTATTTGAATACGCTGCTTGATCATCACTTACGCTTGGATCGTGTGATTGAACCGACGCCCACTGCCGCGATGGTGCGGGATATTCCCGGTATGGCTGATGAGCTGCGGCGACCGATGATGTTAATTGTGGCTACGACTAAAACCGCTTGACCATTCGAAATTAAGATGCAGGCAGAGACTTGAATATTGTCGCGTCAAAAATAACGGGGTATACTTTTGAAAATGAAAATAAGAAGAAAGCGAAGGGACCTCGCGTGAAATTTAAGATTGGTATTCCCACCGATGAACTCATTGAAATTAATCCTATCATGCCGAACAATCATCCGGCTTATGCACCACATGATGTCAAAGAAGCTTTCATTAAATTAGGCGCGATACCGTTGATCATCGCTTTTCCGGATGATGTCAGCAAGGTTGACCAGCTGGCACAAGATTATGTGCAGCTGATTGACGGCCTGATGTTGCCAGGTGGACCGGATGTGGACCCAACGTTTTACGGGGAAGAGCCACATCCGAAGATTGGGATGACGCTGTACCAGAAAGATCGTTTTGAAATTGCCTTGATTAAGGCGGCGTTGGCTGCGGACAAGCCGATTTTCGGCATTTGCCGCGGGATTCAGATTATGAACGTGGCGATGGGTGGAACGTTGTATCAGGATCTTGAGAGTCAGTATCCGGAGTTGAAAATCCAACACCCACAAGCCACACTGGGGCAATTTGCGACCCACCATGTCGAATTGACCGCTGGCAGCAAATTGGCCAAGCTTTACGGGCAGTCAACGATTAAAGTTAACTCGCGCCATCACCAAGCTGTTAAAGCGGTGGGTAAGGGATTGAAAGTGACGGCGGTTGCACCGGATGGCGTGATTGAAGGCATGGAATCCACAGATACCGATCTCTTCCTCGGCGTTCAATGGCATCCGGAAAACATGTGGCAACAGGAAGATCCGCAGCAGTTAGTTGTCTTTCAGGACTTTCTGGATCGAATCGCTGCTCATCGCAAGTAAATCAGCTGGCCAGCTAGCACACGCATCATGGTGAAAATTGAATCTAAAAAGCCGTCTCCAGTTTGGATGGCGGCTTTTTAGATTTTCTATTTCTCGGTTTGCGGCGCGCTAAAAATTTGGGTAAGTTGTTTCCTTGCACTGTCTAACACGCGAGTAAAGCGGATATCTTGCGCAAATTTCTTTGTTTGCTGATAGCTTTTCCAAGATAGTGCCATTCCAGGTGCTGTTTTGAGTTCTTCGAGTATGGCTTCTCCCTGACTTAACGTGAGATTACCGATCTTTTTTGCTTTAGCTGTTTCGTGAAAGGCTTTGATCAACTGTTGATGGTCTAAGTCGATTGATATTAGTGTACTGAGAGCCCAAATGTCATAGAAGTCTTTGGCTCTGGTATTGTTGGGACCCTTTTGGTAGATCGTTATCAATTTATCAGCCATGATTTGTTCTTGAGGAAAGGCGTTTATTGTAATTTTGTCATGCGCGTCAATAAAGTTAGTATGCACAAACTTTATTGGATTAGGGTAAATCACGTCACCTGTTGAAATATCAATATTCAGTTTTGATCGTGTTTTTCCCATTGTTCCAATGACACCCAAGCGGAATCCGGGATATTTATTTTCATTCATTTCTGACTTTACTTGCGTGATTTCAAAATGAATTGGTCCTTCCGCGTGCTCAAAGATGTCAAAAAAGATTTTTTTGAGTTCGTCAGCGTTTAAGCTGTAATGATTTAAAGTTACGTCGAGATCAGTTGTTGTTCGTAAGGGGGCGCCGATTAATGTCATAATCTCAAAGCCCCCTTTAAAGACAAAATCACTTCTGTACTTTGATTCAGAAATCTGGCGCAAAAGTTCCTGCAGTCGAAAGAGCAGCTGTAGGTCCTGACGCGGCACTCCAAGAGAATCTGCTGATTTGTTAATGCGATTAGCAATCATTTGGGGAGATAGATTAGCATACGGCGGCATTAGGCTAGTACCTCCAGTAATTTAAAGATGTCGCTCTGCGGATATAGTTGCTCTTTAAGTTTTTTAAGCCGCTTATAGGAATTGACGTTATTGCCATATTCGTACATGTAATTGTTAATTGCTTCTTTGCGCGAGTATGGGGCAACATCTGATCGTTCCCAGAATTCAAGTAAGGTTCGTTCCACCGAATAAGCCGGCACTAGTCCCATGTTGGGCGTTTGGACTGATGTGATACCTGGAAAATAACGGTCGGGGACATAGTAAATCGGCACAATACCATGCTCAGCTAAACGGGGATTACTGTAACCATGTGGAAAAGCCATGATGAATCGGTCAGGCAGTTGATCGGTTAATCCATGCAGAAACAAGGCTGTATCAAGAGCAAAGACGCCTTTTGTATAGCGCTGCGATAAAACTTCAAAGTCATCCCATGTGTACCCGTTCTCAACATAAACGCCGCGCGCCTCTCGCAAGATTTTTCCATTTTTGACGGCTTGATTAAGCGTAGAGGAGGAGACACCAAAACGCTTGGCTGTGCCGCTAACAAAAGTGTGATGTTCCTGTAATAACGCATTGAGGCCGCTCGCAACACCCATAAGAGGCTCTCCTTTCGAGTTGGCTTTATATACATCAAATATATCATATGTAGTATATATAAACAAACCAACTTTCTTATAGAGATTTACTTTTGCTGTAGGATGCAAGGGGAGATGTGTCTAAGTTGAGCAGTGTCGTTAAGAGTAATGCCAGTTTCTTAACAAGATGTTTAGAGGAGATTCGAAAGGCAATTTTCAGAAATTCTTTCATTTCACCAATAATCATGTAAGATTGAAGCCGAGTGATGTTACGTAACGGGTGTTGTTTAAGACGGCAAGCATGATGAAAAGGGGCTGAGGTTAGCAATGAATGAAGAAGCTGTGATTGAGCAATTGACAGAAAAGCAAACCGAGCTGATCGAGTTTCTGTATGTGGATTATAACGGCCTGACACGAGGAAAGGTGATTCCACTAGCAAGTTTGAAAGCTAAACTGGCAGATGGCATTGGCTTGACCAAGGCAACCTTGAATGTCAGCGAGCGCGATACGATTTTACCGGTGCAGGATATGACGCCAATCGGGGAGTTGCGGCTGGTTGGCGATCCGGCTTCGGCCCATGTGCTGCCATATATGCCGCAAGTAGCCACTTTAATGGGTGACATTTATAACCTCGATAAAACGCCTTATGCATCAGATCCGCGGTCGATATTGAAGCGTGTTGTTGAGCAGCTTGCGGATGCTGGGTTCAGTGTGAAAATGACCTATGAAAACGAGTTTGAGTTATTTACTGGCGACAAGGATCATCGGGAGCCTGCGATGCCGCGGGTTGCTTTTTCAACTGAGTCAATGGACTTTGCTTATCCTTTTATTCTCAAAGCGATTAATCAGCTTCAACAAGTCGGGATTATGCCGAATGCGTATTATCCGGAAGGCGGGATTGGCCAGCATGAATTGAGCATGTTGCCGCAAGATCCGGTAACGGCCGCGGATAATGAAGTGATTTATAAGCGGATTATCAAAAATACGGCTAAGGATTTCGATCTCTATGCATCCTTTGCACCAAAACCGCTTGTGGATTCGGCTGGCTCCGGAGCGCACATTCACTTTTCGTTGTGGCAAGACCAAAAAGATGCTTTTTTTGATGACGATGCGCCGATGCATTTGTCGCAGACCGGTCAGTATTTTGTGGGGGGCATTTTGAAACATATTCAAGGTTTGCTGGCATTAACCTGTCCGTCAGTCAATTCGTATCAACGCCTCGCCCCGGGACATTGGAGTAGTGCTTATGCGACATATGGTCAGGATAATCGCGAAGCCGCCGTGCGAATTCCGTCAACGGCCTGGAGCGATCCAGCCAGCTCGATGAACATTGAATTAAAAGCGAGTGACGCCACGGCCAATCCATACTTAGCGTTTGCAGGGCTATTAGCGGCCGGACTTGATGGCATCACCCACCAACTGCAACCTGGTGACTATTGCGATGTCGATCCGGCCAGCCTTAGCGATGCGGAACGCGCGGCAAAAGGTATCCGACGCTTGCCGCGAACATTAGGTCAGGCAGCTGATGCATTTGTGGCGGATCCGCTATTTCAGGATTTGTTCGGCGCTCAGCTGGTAGATGCTTATGCAAAAATCAAGCGTGAAGATGACCACTACTATGGCAAGTTGGAACTGGAAAAGATTGCCGCATTGCATCGGGAATTGTATTGATTGTAGGAAAATTTTAAGCCAGCGCCGATCCGTACGATTTCATTTACCCGCACCGGATCACGCTCACCATAACGCGTTCACCGGCGCAGAAGTCTGCGTGTAAGGACCTTGGTCGCAATGACCAAACCCGGGTCATCACGCCCAAGGCCGCTTACACTCCGACTTCTACCGCGCCGGATCACGCTCACTTTCTTTGAGGAGGTTTCATTTTGGACGACTTAACGGAATTTGTCGACCAAGTCCCATTGTTGGACCATCACTGTCACTTTTTGATTAATGGCAAAGTGCCGGATCGGGATGAACGATTGGCACAGGTTTCGACTGAAGCGGATAATGATTATCCCTTAGCCGATACCAAAAACCGCCTTGCTTATCATGGCTTTTTGGCTTTAGCAAAGCAGTTTGCCCTTGATGCCAAGCACCCGTTAGCAGCGATGAATGATCCGGGGTATGCAACCTATAATCAGCGCATTTTTAGCTATTATCATTTTCAGGAGTTGTTGATTGATACTGGATTTGTGCCCGATGATGCGATTTTGGATTTAGATGAAACCGCTAAATTGACTGGGGTTCCGGTTAAAGCCATTTATCGGCTGGAGACGCATGCTGAAGCGCTGATGTTGCAGCATGATAACTTTGCTGCGTGGTGGCAGGCGTTGCGTGATGATATTCGCCAAGCTAAAGAACGTGGTTTTGTCGGATTTAAGTCGATTGCGGCTTACCGCGTGGGCTTGCACATTGAGCCGGTTAATCTGATGGAAGCGGCAGCAGGGTTTGATACCTGGAAACAGTCTGGTGAAACCCGGCTGACGTCAAAGCCGTTGATTGATTACATCTTGTACCACGCGGCGCCGCTAATTATCGCCCAAGACCTGCCGCTTCAGTTTCATGTTGGTTATGGCGACGCGGATACGGATATGTATCTAGGTAACCCGCTGTTGATGCGCGACTTTTTAAATGCGTTTGCGAAAAAAGGGCTTAAAGTCGTTTTATTACATTGTTACCCGTATCAGCGGGAGGCTGGTTATCTCGCCAGTGTCTTTCCAAATTTGTATTTTGATATTTCGCTGTTGGACAATCTTGGTCCCAGCGGCGTGCGGCGGGTGTTCAATGAGGCAGTTGAACTGGCGCCGTATACCCGGATACTATTTGCGTCTGATGCGAGCACGTATCCGGAAATGTACGGCTTAGCGGCGCAGCAATTTAAGCAGGCACTCATCGCGCATTTTTCACCGTTGCCATTTGTCGATTTAGCCCAGAAAAAAGCGTGGATCAACGCCATCTGCTGGGAAACCGCGGCTAAGCTCTACCACCAAGAGGATGAGTTTAAGCCCACAGATCCGCACCGCTAAAAGCGAGTTTGCTAATAGAGGAGAAACAAACCCATTATGGAAAAACGTAAAAAATTAACCTTACTTGAGGTCTTTGGTCTTTCAATCGCCATGGTTGCTCCCACTGGCGCCATGTCGTTTAACACCGCAAGTGCCGCCGCAATGCCGGGATCAATATGCCAATTGCTTTCTTGCTTGGTGGCATTGGTGTCTTGTTTGTGGCCATTTCGTTTGTTGAGCTAGGCAAGCGCATCCCTGGCGATGGTTCGGCATATGCTTACAATGCCAAAGCGCTTGGCGAAAAGGCCGGCTTCATTTCCGGCTGGTTGTTGGTGCTGACCTACGTGACCTTTGTGTTCAGTTCCGGCGCCATTGTCGGAAACTTTGCCAATGTCTTTCTAAGTCACTTAGGCATCCATTTGCCAGTCAATTTATACAATATTATCGTCCTGTTGTTAGGGGGCTGGCTCAGTCATAAAGGCATTGAGTTCTCCACTCGTTTGACCTTGGTGCTGGAATTGCTGGCGGCTTTAGTGTTGAGTGTGTTGACTGTCGTGATTATTTTCTCCGGCGGTCGCAGCGGTAATTCGGTGCAGCCGTTGATCCCTCAGCCCCACATGGCAACTGGCTTAGGCATGGGGATGGTGTTTGCTCTGATGTCATTTGCCGGGTTTGAAGGTTCAGCAACCATTGCTCCGCGCGCCACGAATCCACGCAAGGCGATCAGTATTGCGCTGCTAGGTGCGGTAAGCTTTGCGGCAATTTTCTATTTCTTGGTGAGTTACGCGGAAGTCATCGGTTTTGGCTCGGCACACATTGGCGATCTTGCCAAAAGTACCGCGCCAATGAACTTCCTGGCGACCCATTATCTCGGCACCAACGCGGCGATCTTTATGGACTTTGCCGCCATGGTGAGCTACTTTGCCTGTTACTTCGGCGCACTCAATGCTGGGGCCTTCATGCTGGAAGCACTTGGGAAAAGTGGGTATCTGCATCCATGGTTGGCGGAAGAAACCGGGGACAAGCAGACGCCGACGCATGCGCTTGATAGCATCACGGGGCTGGCGTTGATTGTGTATGTCATTTTTGCAATCGGCTTGGGCGTTAGTGCCAGTGATATGTACAACTGGTTTGGTACGATTGGGATGCTGGGCTTGCTGACAGTGTATGTGCTGGTGAATATTGGCGCGATTGTTTATTTCCGCAAAGATAAAGGCCGCTCAATGTTCAAACATGTGCTTGCTCCTGTCATTGGGATTCTGGTCCTCATCTATCCTATCTACACCAGTCTTTGGCCCATTCCGGCATTTCCAATGAACACCTTCCCGTACATTGCAATCGCTTGGTTCCTCATTGGCCTCTGGGTGGCAGCAAAACGGCGTAAGGTCACAACGCGGCTAGAAGATTTTTAAATCATTCCTGAATCCATCAAAAAACGCCTGCCATCATCGCGATGCAGGCGTTTTTTTGATCCCATATTGGGTGTCTAAACTAGAGACATTTTCAAAATCGTCAGCGGTTTTAGTCAGTCCCCGCGACTTTTTCATGGGCTGTGCCGGTTTTGACGTATTTTTCCGTGCCATCAGCAACGGCCTGGCGATAATAATGCTGCTTGTATTCAATCGTGTTAAGGGTTTGGCGCAGTTGCTGCATTTGAGTTTCAACGGACTCATGAAGATGATTGAAAAAGTCCAGCCGCTTTTCCAGTGTCGTGTCGCCTTCCAGCGTCCACTGCATGAAGGTGCGGATATCTTTAATCGACATGCCAGCAGTTTTGAGACAGTTGATCATTTCCAGCGCGCCGAGATTGTGGTCGTCAAAACAGCGAACCCCGGCAGGATCTTTCTTGAGATCGGGAATGAGACCTTCTTTATCATAGTAGCGGATGGTGGGGACGGAGAGATGCGTGATGGCAGCGACTTCGCCAATCGAATAAGATACGGACATATGAACCTCCAATGGTGATGACTAAAGATAATTTAAAAAATAGTTGCCCTAAAGTTGACTTTAGGGGCTAGGCTGAGTGTAGCACTTATCAAAACAAGTGCAAAAAAGTTGATCATGCTAGGGTGCTTTTTCAATTCGTTGAAAACACCCGGCGAAAGTCAAAAGAGGGATGAAAACTTGTTAGAAGAAACGTATCTATTAGCCAATGGGGTTAAGATCCCTAAAATTGGTTTTGGCACTTGGATGATTGCAGACAATGCCGCTGCAGCAACGGCCGTGCACGAGGCGATCGACGCTGGTTACCGACATATCGATACAGCCGAAGCTTATGGTAATGAAGTCGGCGTGGGCGAAGGCGTGCGGGCAGCCGGTATTGCGCGGCAGGACATTTTCGTCAACACCAAGTTAGCCGCAGAGATCAAGGAACACGATGCAGCAGTTAAAGCAATTGACGAGTCGCTGCAAAAACTGAATTTGGATTATATCGACATGATGATCATTCACGCACCGAAGCCATGGGCAAAATACGATGAGCCTGACCGTTACTTTGAAGGCAACCTGGAAGCATGGCGGGCGCTGGAAGAAGCGTATAAAGCTGGCAAACTGAGGGCGATCGGTGTGTCTAATTTTGATCCCACCGATCTCAGGAATCTGTTGGATCATGCCGAGATTGCGCCAATGGTTGACCAAGTGTTAGCACACATTACCCAGACGCCGTTTAAAACAATTGAATTTGCCAAACAACATCATATTCTGGTTGAGGCATATTCACCGTTTGGACATGGTGAAATGTTCAAAAATCAGGCAATTAAGCAGATGGCGGAAAAGTATCACGTTTCAGTGGCACAATTAGGGATGCGATATTTATTGCAGCTAGGCCTGTTACCGCTGCCGAAGACGGTCAAACCGGAACATATGAAGGCGAATGCCGAGGTTGACTTTGAGATCAATGAAACCGACATGTCGACGCTTGAACACATGAAGCCATTGACAGACTATGGTCAGTATCAGTCTTTCCCGGTTTATAGTGATCGGTTAAGTTGAGAACAGACTATTGATTGCGTACAGACCAACAAAAAAGAGCGGCAGTGAGTCGCTCGCTTTTGTTAGTCAACTTTAGACGCATACACTAACTTTTGTGAAGTTTTAAATACTGTTTCAGCCGCAATGCTTAGCGATTTGGTCCTGCTTTGATCACTCTTAGGCGTCTATATGCCAGCAAATTATGCCCATGGTCCAGCAACCACAATCTTCCCGATCATGTGTCCGGATTCAACGAGTGCATGTGCCTGACGCAGGTTTGCGGCATTAAGCGGTTGTAGTGTCTTAGTCAAGGTGCATTGCAGCGTGCCTTTGTCGAGAAGCGCGGCAACTTGATCAAGAATGGCGCCTTGCGAATCTAGGCCATAGCCATACCAAGACTTTGAGAACATCCACTCCCACGCAAATGTTGCCCGCTTCTTAGTGAGTTTCTGCAAGTTGATGCCGTGGCGATTTTCGGTAATAGCCGCGACCCAACCATCAGGACGAATCATGGTGGCGATCTCGGACCAGTGCTCGTCTAGATGCGACAGATTAAGGATATAATCGACATCTTTAAACCCGGCTGCCTTCAGCTGCGGTGGTAATGGCTTGCGGTGGTTTAAAACGTGATCAGCACCATGATCCTGTACCCATTTTTGTGATTCGGGACGTGAAGCGGTTGCCAGAACCTGCAGACCGGCCAGATGCGCTAACTGTGTCGCCATGGAACCGACACCGCCGGAACCGTTGATAATTAAGATCGTATGATGCCGATTTTCTGCAGTTGCATCCGGCGAAATATGTAACTTTTCAAACAACGCTTCCCATGCGGTGAGACTGGTTAGTGGCATGGCGGCTGCTTGGGCATCGTTCAGGTTCTTCGGTGCGTGACCGACAATGCGTTCATCGACTAACTGATATTCGGCATCGCTTCCGGAGCGTTTATAACTACCAGCGTAGAAGACCCGATCACCAACTCTAAAGCGCGTGACATCTTGACCCACAGCATTGACGGTACCAACAGCATCCCATCCCAACACTTTAGGCTGAGCCAACTGCGCGTGCCCTGCTCCTCGTGTACCTGTGTCAACAGGATTAACAGACACAGCACGAACATTCACTAGAAGGTCGTGACCAGTGGGGGTTGGCTTAGAAAGGGTCAGATCTTCTAAACTACGAGCATCTTGAATGGGTAAATGTTGCGTAAAACCAATTGCTTTCATTGAAGTAGCTTCCTTTCGCTAAGTTTCACCTTGTATGTTAGCGGGCATGTTCTAAAATAGTAAGTGAGTAAATTGTAAGTAACTTAAAAAAGGAAGTCCTATGATGTCAGGCGAACTTTATGATTGTGCGGCTGGGTGTCCAGTTCAAAATACAGTTGACATTATTTCAGGTAAATGGAAAAGTGTGATCCTATACCATCTTTTTCAGGGTGACGCGACACGGTTCAGTACGCTTAATAAAGCCATCCCATCAGTAACTGAACGGATGTTGGCATTACAATTAGCACAGCTAGAAGCGGATCATGTCATTACTAAAAAGCCAGGTGACGCCGATGGACGAGCCACAGAATACGGACTAACAGAATTCGGGCAGACACTGGCACCAGTGATCCAAGCGATGGCAACCTGGGGCGAGGCTTATCAAGCACGACAAAAAGCGACCGCCTGACTGGACATACTGAAGATGAACATTAAAAAGCATCGTTGGGATTTTTAAATGGTCCCCAACGATGCTTTTTATGCTATAAATACGCCTGATAGAACAGGAAAACCGCAAGCCCAAGTGCAAAGATACCGACTGCAGTTTTAATAATGCGAGATGGGATCAAGCGAACAATGACCGGTCCGAGAAAACCACCTGCAAATAAGCCGATGCAGACCGGGATTAGGACACCCCAGGCAATTGGCATTGAGAAGATAAACATGATGGATGTCACTAGGTTATTCACAAGTGAGGCAAGATTGCGCATGGCATTGTAGGTGGCATAAGGGCCTTCAACAAGTCGCGAAAGTACGGCCACCATCAGCAATCCGGCACCGGCACCAAAATAGCCAACATAAATACCGACTAACATCACCAGCACATAGCCCAACCACCGCAAGTGCTGACGCGTAGAACTGTTACTGCTTGCGGGTTTGGGTGGCATTAGAATCAAGACGCCAGCCAAAAAGATGATAAACGGGACGACTCTTTTGAATCCTGCGTTGGAACTATGAATTAAAATAAGAGCCCCAAAAACGCCGCCAATGGTATTAAGCAACGTGATGACAAGCGCCTGATGCCAGTGATCTTTTAATTCGTGGCGAGAAGCAGCAACCGCAGATGAACCGCTAAATAAAAGTCCAATTGTATTGGTAGCGTTAGCTGTAATCGGCGCCACGCCAACTGACAATAGCACCGGATAAAGCGTGAGTGCTGCCATCCCGACAATACCGTTGAGAATGCCGGCAAGTAGACTCATGCCTAGTAAGAAAAGGATGGTTTCGATTGTCATGAATTCGCCTCGTTTTGCTTTAGCTGAAATTATATATCTTTGATACCAGAAATTCGTTAATAGTGCATCTTTTACACATCTGAAAAGGTGATTCAATTGATGTTAGTGTGCGGTCGTTTTGCATGATAAGCAAAATAATTGAATGATACGGACTTCATGACATAATAAATGGAACCCAACTTACGGTTAAATTGAGTAAAACGCATTGACGTCTGAGGAGCTTTTATGACTAAGAAAGTTTACCGCATTCTCATCCCAACCCTAACCTTTTTCTACCTATGGCTTGCCCTAGGTGGCCTTGATCAAGCTGCAAAACTCTGGCTTAAACTGGTCATCATCGCAATCGGGGCCTTTTTAAGTCTGCTTTGGATTCGAATGGTTCGGTTGCCGCCTTTTCGTGAGGTGCGGCACTTGTGGCATCAAATTGAAACGCTGCAGTTTATGATTGTTTCTGATCCGAAGAACCGGCTAGATTTGTTGAAGCGGCGCGTTTTTGCCGATCAGGCGCGACATTTTCGCGGGTTGGCCGTTTATAGTTATGTCTTGAGTATGCTGTCAGGACTGATTTTAGATGGGCTGGGATTTGTGCGAGTAAGCGATTTTGTGGTGACGATTGGCTGGACATTAGCGCTGATGGTGCTCATCACGGTGTATATTATTGGCGCCATTCAGGCATTTGCCACGCACTTAATTCGAACCTTTGTGAGTTTGCAGCTGTTTGCCCCGTTGGCTTTGCTGATTGGCCTGAATATAACCGGAATCATGCCTGACTTCAGTGCTTTCCGCGATTATATTCTATATTACCTGCTGTTGAGCATCACGATTTCTGCGGTAATGATTGTGATGGTGCCGAATTATCAGTTGCGGGTGTTGACGAATTATATTCCTGCGATTAATGCGACGAGCACGGTGATCATTTTTCTGCTGGCGGAGTTTGGCAATACGGCGATGGCAGGCATTGCGCATCAGATTAGTCAAGGACTTGATTTATCGCCGACACTGACGGCTAGTTTGTTTGGGCCGAAAATGATTGCGGCGATTCGCGAATTGCTAACGCTGGTCAGTATTGTGTTTCTCATCAGCGGCAACGTTATTTCCGCGGTGATGACGCATTATCGAGTGAAGAGTGAAAATCAATTGAAGCAAGTGCTGGCTGACATCACGCTTCCGATTTCGTCAACGGATTATCAAAGGTTGCGATCAATTGTTTATCACGGCTTAGCTTATAATGCGTTGTTGATTATTGGTCGGCAGGATCTTTATCAGGCTGTCTGCACTTATGAACGGCAACATGGTCTGGAGCCGCCTGCAGAGGAAGCAACCCAGTCCAAACGTCGCTGGTTTGAATGGCCCAAACGGCATTAGCCTTGGCAGACACCTTAAGTAAAGTTACATCCGTTTTTTAAATTAGTTTTGCCATTTAAGCGGTATAGGCAAAAATGGTCTGCTATACTTAGAAAAAATCTTTGGATTGCTAAGAAGGTGAGCCCATGAAACAACTGGAAATTGCACATTTGGATAAGGCGTTTGATCAGCAGGTTTTGTTTAAAGATGCTAACTATACGTTTAAACAAGGAAAAATCTATGGCTTGCTAGGGCGCAACGGTTCGGGAAAGTCGACTTTATTTAACATGATTGTGCGTAACTTGCCGCATGATCATGGCACGATCGCAATTGATGCCGATGATGGTCAAGGATTGATCACGGATTATGCGGACACATCGGTGGGCATGGTTTATACCCAACCGCATTTGCCGGCGTTTATGACCGGGGTGGAGTTTGTGGATTATTTTATGGCGATTAATCGGCAGCGTCTTGAGCAAACCCACACGAGCGTTAAAGCGGCGGATTTCTTTTCATTGGCGGGGTTGTCGCAGGCGGATGCCAATAAGTTGTTGCGCGATTATTCCGAGGGGATGCGCAATAAGTTGCAGATTGTGGTGTCACTAATGCTTAAGCCGCCCGTATTACTGTTAGACGAGCCGCTGACGACGGTGGATGTGGTGGCGGCTCATGAAATGCAACAGATGATTGTCGCGATGAAGGTCGACTCGGTAGTTGTTTTCTCGACCCATATTATGCAGTTAGCACAGGCCATTTGTGACGCGGTGGTGTTGCTGCATGATAAAAAGCTGAGCGAACTGGAAGGTCTGGATATTCACAGTCAGGAATTTGAAGAGGCTGTGATTGCGCGTTTAAGTGATGAGGTGCAGGCAGATGCGTGATGCTTGGCGATATTACTGGTTTCAGGCGCAGGTCAATGCAACGACGATGGTGAATGGGTTCATCTACTTTTTGCGGCGATTTCCGTTTCTAGGTAAAAAGATCCCGACAAAGTGGTACCGGCCAAGTGCTTTGAAAACCCTCATGGCAATTGCGGTTAACTTTTTCACGATTTTGCTAAAACCGGTGACAACGCTTTTGCTAATCGGGTTAGCGTTTTTGGTTGGCAGTGCGTATCACGATTATGTGCATCCACTGGCAACCGATCTTTCACTGCGCGTCATGATCGCGGTACTGGTTTATCTGGTGGGCTTTCTCATGTTTCGCGGCTTGGTATTCCGCAATTTGCCGCTGAGCCTCAAGTCGGTTAAATTAGGTGATTATTTTGCCTTGGATCGGCCGGCACTGGTGCGCGGGTTGATGCTGATGGATCAAATCAGTGGCGTTGTACTTGGACCACTATTGCCTATGTTTGCGCTCGCCTTGTTGACGCAGCATATGTGGCTGTTTTTGGTTGGACTGCCGATTGCCATTTTCGGGTGGTTATGGCCGAGTTTCATTCCGCGGTTGCTTTGGGCACACTGGCGGCTGGGATTGCTGGTGCAGATTGGGTACTGGCTGAGTTTACTGGGACTCCCCATTGGCTTAGTGGTAACCGGAAAATTAGCCGCCTTTACGGTTGGCGTTTTTTCACCGCTGGGCTTTCTGATTGGCTGGGCTGGCGTGGTGCTGATTGGGTGGTATATTTACCGTTTTCCGAATGATAATTCCTTAATCATGGCCTCCATTCAGGATGCGGTGCGGACGTTAAATCTTGTTGCCTCAGCCAAAAAGCAGCAACTTCTCGCGGCAGGAACTGCAATGCAAAAGAAACTGACGCTGGATACCACCGTGGCCCTCAAGTCTGAAAACCGTTCCGGCAGTAATTATCTCAATGCCTTGTTGTTTGCCCGTTACCGCCGCCAGCTATGGAAAAAGTTGCGGACCCGCCTGTTCTGGGTTATTGGACTCGGCGGAGGGCTTTTGATCGCTTTAAAACTTTTCGCTGTCCATAACTTAGGCGATCTGACACCGATCTATGGCGGCATTTTCTTCTTGATGTATTTAACCTCGCTGGGTGGCCAAATTGTTCAGTTGTTATTTGTTAATTGTGACGCGGCAATGTTGTATTATCCTTTTTACCGCCAGCCCAAGACCATTTTAGCGGGATTCTTTTATCGGTTTTGGCACATTGTTCAGTACAATGCAGTGACTGGGTTCACGGTTTTCCTGTTGATTTTTGCACTGCAGTTAATCGCACCGGTAGCAGATCAGGTTAACTTTTATCTGGTCTTGTTGCTGGAAATCTGTGGGCTGATGTTGTTCTTTTCGTTTCACGATCTCTTCATTTACTACCTGCTGCAGCCATTTACGGATGATATGGACGTTGTCTCGCCGCTGTATCGGTTCTTAAGCTTCGGAATGTATTGGGTGGCGTGGCTTTTTACGCAGATTCATTTTTACGGCTATGGTTATGCAATTCTCATTGGTACGGTGACGCTGCTTTATGTCGGGATCGGTACCGCGGTGATTTACCGAGTGGCACCTAAGACTTTCCGGATTCGGTATTAATCTGGCCGCGTTTAGGGTGGAATTTAATGTTAGTTCATGAGCACTGCCAGCAGCTGGCAGTGCTTTTTTAATATCACCCAGCAGATGCCTTGTTGCAAGCGGTTGCGGCAACAGGTAGAGTTGAATTAGGAAACACTTGTTTTGCAATGAATCATAACCGATATAAGTGCGGAGCTAATAGGCTTGGGGCAATGGAGGGTGAAGGCATGCAGACGAAGGTACTGGCGGTGGATGATGATACTGCTATTTTGGCAATGTTGAAGCGATACTTTGCGTGGCGGCTACCGGAGTTTCGATTACTCACAGCAGATGCAGGGCAAGCAGCCTTGAGTCAATTGGCGCAGCAGCCCGACTTGATTTTGCTGGATGTTAATTTACCGGATATTGATGGCTTTACTTTAACCAGTCGAATTCGTGCGATCACTTCTGTCCCCATTATCTTTTTAACCGCACGTATTACCGATCAGGATAAGGTGCAGGGGTTAGGCGCAGGCGGTGATGACTATGTGACCAAGCCATTTAGTCTGACGGAATTAGGTGCACGCATCAAGGCACATGTCAGACGGGCCCATCAGCCGGACAAACAGGCGCAGATTGCCGTTTTTGGGCGGATCATGATTGATTATCATGCGCATCAGGTCTCGGTGGATACGACTTGCCTAAAACTTGAAAATAAGCAATATCAACTGATTGAATGGCTAAGCCTGAATCCGGGGCAGGTGTTTAGCCGCGAGCAGTTGTATGAAAAGATTTGGGGCTACGATGCACAAGGGGATGAGCGGGTGATCACCGAGCACATTCGCCGCATTCGCAAGCTCTTTGATGCCTGTCAGGTAACATCGCCCATCGTAACGGTTTGGGGAGTGGGATATAAATGGCAAAATTAAAAGCACACTTTATGAAGCTATCGATTAAAAAAGCACTTTTACAGATGATTCTGCTGGGAACGATTGTCGCCGGCATCATGATGTTGCTATTTTTACAAGTCTGGCATCTCCTGATGTTTCACTTAACGACGGCTTTAGCGACTCACTGGTTTTTAGGCGGTGTCGGTTTGTATTTTGGCGGAGCAATTATTGGTAGCTTCGCCGTTTTATATGCGGTTATGAATGCGATGGCGCGGATGGTTTATCGGCTTAAGTTTGCACCGCCGTTAGCCCAGTTAAAGGCGGGGGTGGCACATATTCAGGCTCAGGATCTGGATTTTGAACTGCATGCCAAGACAACCGACGAACTGGGGCAATTGGTGGGCGCATTTGAAGCGATGCGCCAGGCCCTTCGCCAAGCACTTGAAGAAGCATGGCAGTTGGTTGAGGATCAAAAACAGGTGAATGCGGCTTTTGCCCATGACCTGCGAACGCCATTGACGGTTTTGCAAGGCAACCTGGAACTTTTGACCATGGCGGATAAGGATGAGCAGCCGGATCAGGCACTCTTGGCTGAGATGCACCAGCAGTTGGATCGGATGACGGCTTTTATCCAAACGATGAGTCATCTTTCCGCGCTTCAAAACCGTCAGCTAACCGGTGAGGCGATGACGCCGGCCGCCTTGGAACAACAACTTAAAGAAGAAGCCAGCAAACTTGTTCCGGCTACCAAAACGGTTACTTGGAAGGTCGAGAACCAGCTGACAACAAACGAGTCGCTTGCAATTGCACCGGATGTGGTACTTGAAGTTTTCGATAATCAACTGACCAATGCTTGTCGGTTTGCCGCTGAGCAGGTGGCGATTCACTTAACCGCAACGGCAAACGGGTTGACGATAAAAGTTGATAATGATGGTCCGCCGTTGACGCCGGGTGAACAAGCTAAAGCCAAGTTGCCGTATTTTTCCAATGATCGTCAAGCCCAACATCTCGGAGTCGGTATGTACATCTGTACGCAATTATGCGCGGCGCATCGGGGTCATTTTACAATTGCCAATCAACCAGATACCCAAGGCGTCAGCACCATTGCCGAATTTGGTTTTTTAACGCCTGCCTCCAGCTCGACTGATTGATCTGATTTTAGGTAAATTGGCTGAGTTGTCAGAAAATTGTCATTTACTTGTTACAGTCTGCTTATCAACATGATGCGTCTGCCAATTTAGAAATTGCAGGTGAGAAAAAACGGGTGCCTTTACTGCACGCGGTTCTCACAGCGCGGTTTTGAACAAACTGGCTCGCTTCATGAATAAGGAGGCTTTTTTTGATGACAACGATTCAGATTGAGCAGTTAGTGAAGCAATATCGTGGCCGACAACAGCCGGCTTTGGATCACGTTTCGTTGAATATCCAGTCAGGAATGTATGGATTATTGGGGAAAAACGGTGCCGGTAAATCCACGTTGATGAAGATTTTGACAACACTTGAGCAACCTACTTCCGGTAAGGTGTTGGTGGATGGCACACCACTTAAAGATGCGCGCAGTATTCGGCGCAAAATTGGGTATCTGCCGCAACAGTTCGGGTTTTATCCAACCATGAAAGTTATTGACGCAATGACCTATTTGGCAATCTTAGCTGAGGTGCCGGCTCGCGAGCAGAAGCGGCGAATTGAGCGGTTACTGGCAGCTGTTCATTTGACAGCTCAGGCGAAAACGAAAGTCAAGGCGTTGTCTGGTGGTATGTTGCAACGGTTAGGCATTGCGCAGGCGCTCGTGAATGAGCCACGGGTTTTGATTGTTGATGAACCCACTGCGGGACTGGACCCGGAAGAACGGATACGATTTCGGAATTTGTTGGCAGATTTTGCTAATGAGCGTTTGGTACTCTTGTCTACTCATATTGTTTCCGATGTTGAGGCAACGACTAATCGTATTGGCATCCTTGATCATGGGCGACTGGTTTTCAATGGGACCACTGACGAGCTTATTGATGCGGCTGCGGGGCATGTTTTTGTCGGTGACTTACCGGTGGCGCAGCTTAAACAGTTTAAGACGCAGTACCAGATTAGTGAACAAACAGCGCACGGGCAGCATATTCGGGTACGCTTTTTAGCTCGTACTCCGTTGGCAACTTGGCAATCGGTTGCGCCAACGTTGGAGGAGGCGTATCTGTATTTACAAACCCAGCATCATCAAGCGTTGGTGAAGACGGTAAGCGGTGTGTGAGGAGGGGTCATTGTGAAGCTGCTTTGGATGGAATTTAAGCGGCAGACGCGAAGTTTAACGTTTGTTATTTACACATTTTTAGTCGTGGCATTTATCGTGATGAATGTCTGGCCATTACTTTCACGAAACTTAACCACCCTGCCGAAATCACCAGCGAGCTACGAAAATATTACGGCGACCGATTATCAGACGCTCAAGACAAACAGTCTGGATCAGTTGCACTACGATTATCGGCATAATTTGTATACGACTTATCCGTTGGGGTTTGCAAAACAAGTGACGTTACGCGCGGCAGACCAGGCAAAAGTTCGGCAGTTGATGACTGAGGCGGAGGATGCAGACACGCGCGCACCCTTGGTTAAAACATTGGCAAAGGTTGATCGGCTCTTGGGTGGACAGTCTGCGTACAGTTCACAAAATATTCAGAATTTTGCTTATCGCCGGATGACGAAAGCCGAAGTCGTCGCGGATCAGCAGCTCATTCGGCAACGTGATCGGGTCACCGGAGCGTTCGCGAGATTGTTTGCGGATATTGCCGGAATCATGATGGGCATTTTACCGACAATTGTGGCCATTGCTTTTTGTACTGCCGATCGCCGGCATCATGCGTTGGCGGTGATTCAAGCCAAGGCGATGACCACGCCGCGTTTATTATTGACGCGGTATGTTGCGAGTTTAGGAAGTTTATTTGCGCCAGTGATTGCGATCGCTATTGCGCTAACGATTCAGGTCGCCGTTTTATACCAAGGGATGTCGTTGGATTATACCGCGATTGTGAAAATGGCCTTTATCTGGGTGTTACCAACGCTCATGGTCAGCAGTGCGGTTGGCTATTTAAGTGCGGCGATTTTTGGCAATTTTATTGGTTTTGGCATTCAAATTGGCTGGTGGTTGGCAACGATGATGGCAGGTGCTCGCCGCGTGAGTGGTAACTACGGATGGTTATTGATCCCGCGGCATAATTCGCTGCACAATGGCGCGTATTACTATGCCCAGCTAAACCAGCTGTTGCAAAATCGGCTCGGATACGCTTTGTTGGCGCTTGGACTGATGGCGTTAACTGCTTGGATCTTGGCTGCACAACGGGGAGGTAAACTACATGCACTCAAGTTTAGGTCGCTTCGTCCGATTAGAAATTAAAACCAACGTCTTGAAAACCAGCCTCATTGCGGTACTCGGCTGGGGACTCATTCCAATTGTTTTTACGCTGACACCGCAGAGTCTGGCACAAGCTGCGATGCCGACTGAGTTGTGGATGCCGTTGCTAGCGATCTTTTGTTTTGGCAGCTTATTTTTACCGGAGCAAACAACAGGGGTAGCAGCAGTTATCAATAGTAAATCGATCCAATTGTGGACGGTTTACGCGGTGCGATTTGCTTGGTATTTTGGCGTGTTGGCAGTGCTGAACGTTACGCTGCTTGGTCTATATCAGATTCAGGGAACGACATTGGCTGCTGGCGTTCTGTTGGGCAATGCGTCGGTTAAGAGTTTATTTATCGGGAGCATCACGCTTGGTAGTTACTGTTGCTCTCAGTCACTTGCGGTGGCGTATTTAATTCCGACCGTCTACTTTGCGCTTTGTATTGGTAGCAATCAATTAGGGGCGTTAAACTTGTTGACCTTAATGCGTCAGCGACCGTTAAGCGATAATTGGTTACAACTAGGGGTTGCGGCGTTTTTGATGATCATTAGCTTTCTTTTGGCGCGGCGGCGGTTGGTAAACAGTTGAAAATAGTTGCTGCATGCAGGCGGCTTGAGCGTGTGACTTTCTGCTACAAGCGGTGGGCCACTTGGCGTATAATAAGCGTGATTAACGTTATCATCACGCGTTTGCCGGTGTAGGGGATTAACTGCTTCGGTGCGCGTTTCATCATAACGCGCTCCCCGGCGCAGGGACCTGCATGTAAGGACCTTGGTCGCAATGGTCAAAGTGCGACCATCACGCCTAAGGCCGCTTACACTCCGGTCCCTAACCGCGCCGGCTCGCGCTCACACACAAGGAGGAATTGGTGCATGACTGTAGCAACGCATTTTTATCAGTTGTTTCAACCGGAACATTATAATCTTTACTTGGATATTAACCGGGAGACGAAGAAGATTTCCGGGAAGACGACGATTACCGGTGATGCCAAGCAAACCGAAATTGCGGTTCATCAGAAGTATTTGACGGTCAGTGCGGTTCAGGCTGACGGCAAGGATGTTCCGTTTACGGTGGATGATCCTGCCGAAGCGGTGCGGATTACTTTGCCGCAAGCTGGCAAGGTGACGTTGACACTGACGTATACCGCACCGTTGACGGACACCATGATGGGTATTTATCCTTCTTATTACGAAGTGGACGGGGTTAAGAAGCAGATTATCGGGACCCAGTTTGAAACAACGGCTGCACGTCAGGCATTCCCTAGTGTAGACGAGCCTGAAGCCAAGGCGACGTTTGATTTAGCGATTAAATTTGATGAACATCCCGGTGAAACGATTATCAGTAACATGCCGGAAGTTCGTGAAGAAAATGGCGTTCATTATTTTGACACCACGGTTCGGATGTCGACTTACCTGATCGCCTTTGCATTTGGTGAATTGCAAAATAAGCAGACAACCACCAAAAGCGGCGTTAAAATCGGGGTCTTTGCTACCAAAGCACATCAACCTAATGAGCTTGATTTCGCATTAGACATTGCCAAGCGCTCGATTGAATTTTACGAAGACTTTTACCAGACCCCTTATCCACTTCCGCATTCCTGGCAGTTGGCGTTGCCTGACTTTTCGGCTGGCGCGATGGAAAACTGGGGGCTTGTCACTTATCGGGAAGCGTTGCTGACGCTGGATCCGGACAATACCTCGCTGGAAACCAAGCAGCGGGTTGCTACCGTTATTGCGCATGAACTGGCGCATCAATGGTTCGGTGATTTGGTGACGATGAAGTGGTGGGACGATCTGTGGTTGAATGAAAGTTTTGCCAACATGATGGAATATGTTGCGGTTGATGCCTTGCAGCCGGACTGGCATATTTGGGAAACATTCCAGACACTGGAAGTACCAATGGCGTTGCAACGTGATGCAACGGATGGGGTTCAGTCAGTTCATGTTCAAGTAGAAGATCCGGCTGAAATCGATTCGCTTTTTGACAGCGCGATTGTGTATGCAAAAGGGGCGCGGATGCTGGTCATGGTACGTTCCTTAATCGGTGATGATGCGTTGCGGGCCGGTTTGAAGGCATACTTTGAGGCTCATTATTTTGGCAATGCTGCCGGTGCTGATTTGTGGGCAGCTTTGGGTAAAGCGGCTAAGTTAGATGTCGGCACCATTATGCAGTCATGGCTGGAACAACCAGGCTACCCAGTGGTGACAGCAGCGGTGGTTGATGGCAAACTGACCTTGTCCCAGCAACAATTCTTCATTGGTGCAGGCAAAGATGCAGGCAGGCAGTGGCAGATTCCGCTCAATAGCAATTATGCTGCCGCACCGCAGATTTTTGCGGATAAGCAGGTAACTTTGGGCGATTACACCCAGTTGCGCGAAGCAAGCGGTCAACCATTCCGCGTAAATGTGGGCAATAATTCGCATTTCATCGTGAAATACGACGCCACCTTACTCGCCGATATTTTGGCGCATCTTGACCAACTCAATGCGATTGATCAGCGGCAGGTGCTTCAAGATCTGCGATTATTGGCGGAGGGCCGGCAAAATGCTTATGCCGACATTGTGCCGTTGCTGTCGCGGTTTGCCCAGAGTCACAGTGCCATCGTCATCAACGCCTTGTATCGGGTGGCCAATGACTTGAAACAATTCGTCAACCCGGATTCAGCCGAAGAAACGCAGCTGAAAACCTTCTTCAACCAACTCAGCGCCGACCAGTTCAAGCGCCTGGGCTGGACACCAAAAGCCGGCGAATCCAATGATGATCAACTAACCCGTCCTTATGTCCTAAGCATGGCGTTGTATGCTAAGAATAAAGACGCCATTGCGCAAGGTCACGATCTATTTACGGCAAATAAGGATCACCTGCTTCAGTTACCGGCTGATGTGCGGATGTTTGTCCTTCAAAATGAAGTGAAAAACTTCGGCAGTGCTACCTTGTTCGATCAGTTACTGACGGCGTATAAGCAGACAACCGACTCAAGCTACAAAGCCGACATTCTTGCAGCGGTAACCAGCACCCCGGATGCCGAGTTAATCGCTAAAATTGTGGATCAATTTGAAAATGCCGACACCATTAAGCCGCAAGATTTGCGCTCATGGTTCCGCGGCGTCTTGAGTAATCACGCCGGTGAACAAGCAGCATGGGATTGGGTTCGCAACGAATGGGCTTGGCTTGAAAAAACGGTTGGCGGCGACATGGAATTCACAACCTACATCACCGTTATCGCCGGTATTTTCCGCACCACGCAACGACTCGATGAATTCAAGAAATTCTTCGAGCCAAAACTACCGACCCCTGGCCTAACGCGGGAAATCACCATGGACACCAGCGTCATTGCCAGTCGCGTCGATTTGATTCAAGCAGAGCAACAAGCTGTGCATGAAGCAGTTGCCAAAGCTGTTAAGTAAAATATTAGTCGTCTTGGCTGATAGCTAAAGAGAAATGACAAAAGGCCGCCACTCAGCGTTACAGTGGCGGTCTTTTTATGCCTTCATACTTCCAGTTAATGAGTATCCATACGGCATGAAATAACGAAACCGCAACCGGGCTTTTAGAAAAATCTAATCCTTATCTATACAATTTCACAGGAAAGAGAGGTGGTCAAACCGTTACACTGAAAGGCGAGTAACTGTTCTTAATCGAGCAGGATACCGTTTGGAGGGATGTTTGTGGCAGACACAAAGAAACAACTGCGCTGGTATAACGTGGCCTTAATCGCGTTCGTATCGGTATGGGGTCTTGGCAATGTGTTCAATAACTATGCACAGCAAGGCCTTTCCGTTGTCACTAGCTGGATTCTGATTATGCTGATTTATTTTGTGCCCTATGCTTTGATTGTGGGGCAGCTAGGATCAACGTTTAAAGATCAAGCCGGTGGCGTTAGTTCCTGGATCAAGGAAACCGGCAGTGTGCGATTGGCGTACTATGCGGCGTGGACTTATTGGGTCGTGCACATCCCTTATTTAGCCCAGAAGCCGCAAGCGATTTTGATTGCCTTGAGCTGGCTGTTTAAAGGCAACGGTGATTTTGTCAACACCGTTTCGTCCATGACCGTTTCCTTGATCTGCCTGGCGTTATTCTTACTTTTCCTTTGGCTGTCTTCGCGCGGGCTTACCACCTTGAATCGCATTGGCAGCATGGCGGGCACGGCGATGTTTCTGATGTCGATTCTTTTCATTATTCTAGCTGTGACCGCACCATTGATGGTAAAAGGCGTCCATGTGGCGACCCCGAACATGGGCGACATTCATACTTATTTGCCTAAATTTGACCTCAACTACTTCACGACGATTTCCATGCTAGTCTTTGCAGTTGGCGGCGCGGAAAAGATATCGCCATACGTCAACAATACCAAGCACGCCTCCAAGGAATTTCCGTTGGGCATGTTGGTGCTGGCGGGCATGGTTGCCTTTTGCGCGTTGCTAGGATCTTTTGGCATGGGGATGTTGTTTAACAGCCACAACATTCCGACCGATCTCATGGCGAATGGTCCATACACAGCGTTTGCAATGTTAGGTAAGTATTATCACGTCGGCGGTTTGTTTGTCATTTTGTATTCAATCGCCAATGCTTTGGCCTCAATCTCCGCGTTGGCATTTTCCATTGATGCGCCGCTGAAAATCTTGCTGAGTGACGCCGATCCGCATTTTATTCCTAAAAAATTGCGGCGGATCAATCGCAAAGGCACACCGATTAATGGTTACTGGATGACCGGTATTCTGGTAAGCTTACTGATCATTATTCCGGCATTTGGCATTGGCAACATGAACGAGCTTTACAAGTGGCTGCTTAACTTGAACTCTGTGGTCATGCCGTTGCGCTATCTGTGGGTTTTCCTCGCGTATTATTTGCTAAATCAACATCTCGAAAAGTTCCAGGCCGACTATATGCTGGTTAAAAATAAACGCTTGGGCATGCTCATTGGCGGCTGGTGCTTCTTCTTCACCGCCTTTGCCTGCTTGTTGGGAATGTTACCGAAAATCAGTTATCTTAATGACCCCGGCACATGGTGGTTCCAGATGGGCTTGAATATTATTACGCCGGTTATTTTGTTGGCATTAGGGCTGATTTTACCTGTTATTGCTCGGCTTCATGAAAATGATCTGGATGCTCAGTGAGATAAAAAAGATTCAACAACTACCTTTAGGGAAGTCGTTGAATCTTTTTTTGTAAGCGCGAGCCGGCGCGGTTAGAAGTCGGAGTGTAAGTGGCCTTAAGCGTGATGGCCCGGTCTTGGCCATTGCGCTTAAGGTCCTTACACGCAGAATTCTGCGCCGGGGAGCGCGATGCTGGGAAAATGCATTGGCATGTGAGCGGGCAAAACATCAGCCCATATCATTGGTGGCGACTTAAGCCTGATGCTTTTCAATCGCAGCTAACATCTGCTTTTCCGGATAAAAGTGAATCAAAAGCAACAACAGGCCATACAACAGCAACGGCAGCCAGACATAATTCAGGTTAATCATGCCAAGCGTTGCAGCATTTTGACTGGTGTTGGGCACGTATCCGGTGAGGTCGAAGAGTCCGGCAGTGATGAGGCCGCCGATGCCGAGTCCCAGATTAACGCCGAAATCGTTGCTGGAGGCAAATAAGCCTTCCGCCTGAGCGCCGAGGGTGACGCCATAGCGAATGGTATCGGCTAACATAATCGACACTAAACCGACAATCATCCCTTGGCCGACGCTGTTAATCAAAATGCCCGGAAATAAAATCCACAAGTTCCGCGCATAAACGCCACCTGCCATGACCAGCTGGCCGATTAAGCCAATGATCATACCCAGACGCATCGTGTGCTTATTCCCATACCGGCCTGCAATGATCAGGATCAATAAAACGCCGATTAGCGAAGAAAAAGTAAAACTATTGGCCCATGATACCAAGCCTTGATCGTGTAAAGTGTACTTAAAATAGTAAACCGTGGTCTGATTTTTAATGGCGGTCAACAGCCAGTACGTAAAAATAATCAATGATAGCAGCAGCCACGGGCGATTATGCACCGCAATTTTAGCCACAACTTTTAGCGGTTGGTGAGCGATTTTTTCCTGAGTAAATCGTTCACGGATATGAATAAACGTATTCAGAATCAGGACGAGCGAGATGCCGGCAAAAAGCGTCATGGTTAAGAGAAACCCGCGCTGATCATTGCCGCGACCGAAGAAGGCGACTAATGGCAAGGTGAAGACGGCGACAATGATTTGCACCGAACTGCCAAAGAACTGGCGGATGACTCCTAGCAGGGTTAATTCCTGTGGCTGCTGAGTCAACGTCGGCAACACCGAGGTAATAGGCAGATTCACCGCCGTGTATAAGAAGCCAAGCATGAGGTAAGTGACATAGGCCCAGACGAGTTTGCCATTTGCCGACCACCCTGGCGTGACAAACGTTAGCACGGCAAAGATTGCATACGGCAAGGCATACCAGAGGAAAAACGGCCGGCTTTTACCGAAGCGCGAACGGGTATGGTCAATCATCAAGCCCACAATCGGACTCTCAAAAACATCGGCAATCCGCGCGATGAGAAAGAGTAAGGCAACCGCGCCGGCTTGTAAGCCATAAATATCGGTATAAAAAAACAACAGATAAGACGTCATCACCTGAAACACCAAATTATCTGCTGCATCGCTTAAACCATAGCTAATGCGTTCCGGCCATTTGGTTTGCCAAGAAGTAGAGGGTTTTGACACAGACACCGCTCCTTTCTTAGATGCGATTGAACGCCGAATCAGCACGCGGGAAAAATTCAAAGCGGGATGATAAAACGCGAGTATAAAACGGTCCTCAAACTTTTACCCGAGCTGGCTCGCGCTCATGATGATCACCGTTTCAGCATCGGCAAAAGACTAGGCGTGTTTTTCCCGCAACATGTCGCTGATAACGATTTGGTTGACGGTATTCCACACCATGTGTCCCACAGCTTCGGACAGATGTTCTTCAGCTGGCTGATCTTTTGCGGCTGGGACGATCTTTAGTGCAGGCATCGCCCATAAATGCGCGCCGGCCCAAACACCCAGTCCCCACATACTGCCATATCCCAGTTTGAACAGCGGAACATAATGCCCGGCTACCGCATAAAGTGCCCCTAAGCTTGATGAAAAGCCAAAATGAACCAGCAGACTAACCCATGGAATCTGGTGGCCTGAATAGGTGTAAGTTGCGTGTGTTTCTGCCGGTGTCAAGCCATGCTGTTGTAGAAAAGTTTGCGGTGGATTAGTCGCATCGCGTTCCGGTGTGCGTGGTGGCAGAATATTTTCCCACCCTAATTTGACTAAACCGGAAACCAACCCCGCAACCGCCCCAACTGCGGCTAGTTTAACGATGGAAGGTGAAGTGTGCGTGCGCATATTAAAAAACCTCCTTAAAGGTACTTAGAACTACTTACATTTTAAAACAACATGAACTATTTAACACCCGGAGGCGCATGTTTATTTTAATAAGGTGGAATTCTCCGGGTTTATATTTTTGAATTATATAGGTATGACCACTTTTTGTAGCGCGGGATATCACTTACTTATGAACGGTTAAAGTTGGCTAGACGAAGATCATTTAAAAACTAATTATTCGAAAAGAAGACGCGAATAAAATAAGGTCAAAGGTTGCTATCGATCTTACATTTAGTTAGTATATAGTTACTGAAAGGGAGGGTATTAAAATATGGCAAACCTTATTGGTAACAAGCGATGTTGGCGCTATCAGCTTTATCAGGATATCCTCCTGATGTGTTCGTGCAGGTGAGACATCGGCAGTATTTTGCTTAACGGTGTCTGCAAGCAATCGTTTCAAAATTTTGCCGGTTCATGCGAGTCAATTAGCCGGGTTGGGAGGTGAACCTTGACAGAAGCACCACTTAAAATCGGGATTCTCAACGTGATGCACGACAAAGCCGATACCAAAACGCGGCTGCAACACGTTTTGAGCCACACCGATATCCCAGTTGAGTTGCATTTTTACTATCCCATGACCCATTACGCTGGTCGGGAAGTACCGGAAGCGGTGAGCTCGATTCTGGAGCCGCTGGATATTCACGAAGCGGCAACGATGGACGGGTTCATCATCACCGGCTCCCCGATTGAAACGCTGGAATTTGATCAGGTTCACTATATCGCCGAGGTGCGGACGCTGCTAAAGACATTAGGTCAGCATGTGCCCAACCAAATGTACCTGTGCTGGGGCGGGATGGTGGCGCTAAATTACTTTTTCGGCGTCAGCAAGTTGATTCTTCCGCACAAGTTATTCGGCGTTTATCCGCAAACAATTCTTGAACCGCACCCATTTTTAAAAGGTTTAAAAGAAGGCTTTAAGTCCCCACATGCTCGGTATGCCGAGATGGATGTACGCGATATTCGTAACGATCCCCGCTTAACGATCAATGCGACAACAACGAAGGGGAAACTCTTCATGGTGACGGAACCGACTGACACCCAAACGTTTATCTTTTCGCATATTGAATATGACCGGTGGGGCCTGGATTCGGAATACAAGCGGGAAGTGGCCGCACACCCTGAGATTAGCTATAAACGGGCTAAACACTATTACCATCACAAAAACGATTATGACCATCCGAAGTTTAATTGGAAGAAAACGCAGCGAACGATTTTTGACAATTGGGTTCGCCACATCGCGGATCATCGCAATGAAAACCGTTCGCCGATTATTTAGGGAGGCTTTATTATGGTGACAGCAGCAGATAATATTACAGGTTTAATTGGCAATACGCCGCTACTCAAGCTCAATCGCGTTGTACCTGAAGGCGCCGCGGATGTTTATGTCAAGCTGGAATTCTTTAATCCCGGTGGTTCAGTCAAGGACCGGATTGCCTTAGCGATGATTGAAGACGCTGAATATAAAGGGGTCTTGAAGCCAGGCGGCACCATTGTTGAGCCAACGTCCGGCAACACCGGCATTGGCCTGGCACTGGTTGCGGCCGCAAAAGGTTACCACCTCATCATTACCATGCCGGAAACAATGAGTGTTGAGCGGCGAGCCTTGATGCGTGGTTACGGAGCCGAACTCATTTTGACGCCGGGTGCCGATGGAATGCCGGGAGCGATCAAAAAAGCTGAAGCATTGAGCAAGGAAAATGGCTACTTCTTGCCAATGCAATTCCAGAACCCCGCTAACCCAGACGTCCACGAACGCACGACCGGACAAGAGATCATCCGTTCATTTGATGGTGGCACCCCGGATGCCTTTGTAGCCGGTGTCGGCACAGGCGGAACACTCACCGGGGTTGGTCGGGCTTTGCGTAAGATTAACCCAGATGTGAAAATCTATGCGCTGGAAGCGGCGGAGTCACCAATGCTAAAAGAAGGCCATGGCGGCAAGCACAAGATTCAAGGGATCTCAGCCGGCTTTATTCCAGACGTCTTAGATACGAACCTCTATCAAGACATCATTGAAGTCACCAGCGACCAAGCTATCGACATGGCTCGCCACGTCAGTCATGAAGAAGGCTTCCTACCAGGCATTTCCGCTGGCGCCAACATTTTCGGTGCGATTGAAATCGCAAAGAAACTCGGCAAAGGCAAGAGTGTCGCCACAGTAGCACCGGATAATGGTGAGCGGTATTTGTCGACAGATTTGTTTAAGTTTGATGATTAGTAAAACCAATAGTTATAAGTAAGCGAAAAACAGAAGCGGCGATCAATTGAGTCAGTTGATCGTCGCTTTTTGTCTTGAGAAAATGAGCGGCAGGGAAGATTGCGTGCGTCAACATTGAACAAGATTGTTATAATGGAATCTGTAAGTCTCCATGGTGCAATGGATAGCATAATGGTCCTCGAAACCACAGATCCGAGTTCGAATCTCGGTGGAGGCATTATTTAGCGTTTATTAGCGTACTTTAGAAATGAAAATGCCTTTATATCAGTGTTCTCATTGATTTAGCTCACCTTAGAAAGTGTCAGGATTACGTTAAGGGGGACGAAAAGGGGACACAACTGGCAAGCACGAGATGGAGAAACCGGAATTTGTTAATTCTCGGTTTCGATAAGATTCGTTAGTCCTAGCCCATGTCAACAGTAACGTACAAAGGAGTTGTGGTTAGCATGCAACCAGTCTTACTCGCAACGGTTCACCACCCCAATGTGTCTTTGCCGCAGTTAAAACGGGTTCTGGCAGTAGTTAGTGATAGTTTCTCGGCTGCTTATCTGACAGTTAGTACGATTACAGATCGTGAAATTACCAAATTATTGCAAACTTTTCCCAGCGTTCATGTTCGCATCATTGAACCTCGTGGCGCGGCTGATGCGCGGCGGCGGGTGCTTGATTTTGGATTGCGTCAGGTTCGTTACCGCGCTTCTTTTTTTTACTGCGATTTTGATAAAGTAGTGACAGGGATCGAGGCAAATGTATCTGAGTTTAAGACCTTTATTGCCCAGCTTCGAGTTGATGATGGTTATCAGATTATTGGTCGAAGTTCAGAAAACATGCGGGGTTATCCGGCAACTTGGCGAGAAACCGAGGCAATTACGAATAAGGCGGCTTCTGAAGTGTTTGCTTTGCCTGATCTGGATATTACTGCTGGTTGCTGTGCGGTGAGTCAGATGGCTGCCAGATATATTTTGGCTAATTCAGATGGTTTGCTGACGGATACGGAATGGCCGTTGATTTGTAAGGCGGCGGGATTAACGATCACAGCCAAACGCGTTAACTTTTTACCGTATGTGCCGGCTTTAAACGCAGGTCGGGATGACGATAACTGGCACGGTTACACGAGCAGGTTGCGACTTGCATTGCAGGCGCTGCAATCGCTTGAAACAGATGGAACGGCTGATCTTAACCAACCAGTTTCAATTGGATGGCCATATAATGAAGATTAGTATCGATTGATAAGATATCTAAACGAACGCTAAAATGTGCCCTGTTTATCACCGTCAGTGTAACAGTGATAGACAGAGCACATTTTTACGTCCGCTGATATATTTGGCCAGATCCGACTGCAAGTGAACTAACTAGATGTTTTTGTTGAGTATGGTTGAATGTTGGCACTCTTCAAACTTTGAATGGCTTATGCCAAATTCGTTTCAAAATATGTCAAAGTTGAGAATGTCGTTGTTAGTTGATTATGCTATATTCTGCGGAATGGTAATTAAGAAAGGACAACGCACTATTTCGTCTCTTTGTTGGTTGTAAAGTATTTAGCTATTTTTACTGCCAACCAAGCAATCAGAAAAATAGCGATGAGACGAATGTAGGTTGCTGATGGTCCCACCCAGGTGCTTATCATATAAGCAATCGGACTGAGAATGATAATCGTACAGAAAATGATCAACCAGTATTTCAAGCTTAACGACTGAGCCTGTTTCACTTTGTCACCTCGCGTCTATTAGCAAAAGTAATAGATATTCTTTTTGCTACTATTTTTCCGCTGCAACCAGTGCCTGCGCCAGATCGTCAATCAAGTCCTGCTGATCCTCCAAGCCAATTGCAATCCGGACATGTTGCGGTGTCAAACCTGAATCGGCGCGTTTGTTTTCCGGGAGCTTAAACCAAGGTAGTTTGACTAGACTGGAGATGGTGCCAAGTGAGTCGGCAAAGTCGAAAATTTTGGTGCTGTTAACGAACTTTAAGGGATCAATGTTGTCGGCTAGTTTGATCGTCAAGAGTCCGCTGGCACCCGTGGTTTCTTTTTGGGCTAATGCGTAACCGGGATCGTTTTTAAGCCCGGGGTAGTAAACGTGGGCAACGTCTGGGTGCTGCGCTAGAAATTCGGCGATGGCTTGGGCGTTTGCAGTTTCACGATCAAGGCGAACGGAGAGGGTGGCAATGCCGCGGGTGACGAGGCTACAGTCAAGCGGGCTTAAAATGGCGCCGATCGTGTTTTGCAGGAAAGCGAGCTTCTCGCTGATGTCGGGGTGAGCGGAGACAATGAGGCCGGCGATGAGATCACCGTGGCCACCGAGGTATTTGGTGGCGCTGTGTAGAACGATGTCGGCACCGAGGTCAAGTGGCCGCTGGTAATAAGGGGTTAAGAACGTGTTGTCGACAATCGTTAGCAGATCATGGGCTTGGGCGAGGGCACTGATAGCCTTGACACTGCTGACTTTGAGAAGCGGATTGGAAAAAGTCTCGAAGAAAATTGCTTTGGTTTCGGGGCGGATGGCGGCTTCCACCGCTGCCAGATCACGCGTATCCACTGGCGTAAACGTCAGACCATGTTGAGAAAAATACTGGTTGATGAGGCGATCGGTGCCACTGTAGAGCGAATCACCAATAATGAAGTGACTGTGGTCGGGAAAAATCGCAAGCACCGTTGCAATCGCTGCAACGCCGCTGGAAAACGCAAAGCCGGCATCGCCATTTTCTAGCGTAGCAATCTGACGTTCCAAGTATTCACGGGTCGGGTTACCACTGCGCGCATAGTCCCAGTGGGTTTCCTGACCATCAGGAGCAAAGCGGAACATGGCACTTTGATATACAGGTGGCACGATAGCACCGGCTTGGTCGACATTTAGTTGCGGTCCATGAACGAGTTTGGTATTGAATTGGGTCATTAAAACCCGACCTCCTTTAATGAATAGTGTTCTTTTATGTATGCCCGTCAATGAAGCAGATTGACGGGCAATGTTTGCTGGCTGAATGGCATGATTACTTGGTGGTTAAATCGGTGCCAAAATATTTTTGCGACAGTTTTTTCAACGTGCCGTCTTTGCGTAGTTCCTGAATGCCTTTTGAAAGTGCGGCTTGTAGTTTAGGCGATTTTTTGCTGACCATGCCAGCTACTTCATCGGGTTTAACGACACTATCTTTGAGGGTTTGACTCTTTAAGCCCGCGGTTGAGTTATTCTTGGCAAAGGCATACCATGCAGCCGAGGCGTTGATGGTTCCGTCTGCCCGCTTTTCTTTCACAAGGCTAAGCGATACGGTAAAGTCGCCAGACGGGGTGATCTTAGCGCCGTATTTTTTGGCTAAAGCGGCATTGGGCGTGCCGGTGCCTTCAACAAATGTTTTGCCTTTAATATCGGCAAGCGATTTGATGGTGGTATTATCGCTGCGGGTTATTAAGGCATAACGCGAGTACATGTACGGGGTGGTGAAGTTGTAGACCTTTTTGCGTGCGGGCGTTTCACTAATATCATTCAGTACGAGATCAAATTTCTGGCTGCCTAATCCTGCAATCAACGAATCCCATTGGGTGGGCACGAATTTTGCCTTAACCCCGATTTTCTTGGCTAAGGCTTTCCCCAGTTCCACTTCGAAGCCTTCAAGTTTGCCATCTTTGCGATAAGAAAATGGCGCATAAGTTCCTTCAAGGCCGATGGTAAGCTCATTTTTGTTGATGAGTTCGGCGGTGACGTCACTGTTTTTTGACGTGTCAGATGATGCGCTGGTGCAAGCAGTGAGCGTGAAGGTTACCAAGGCCACAAGCGGCAACAGGAACCACAATTTTTTCTTTAACATAGCGTTCTTCCTTTCAAAATAGCGGATTATAATTGCGTGGTTTGTGCATTGGCATTGTAGCGTGATGTGAATTTTTCGAGATGCCGCTGACCCCAAGCTAAGAAAGTGCAGACAATGGCATACAGAAGCGCAACGATTGAGTACATCAGTAATGGTTGGTAATTTTCCGCCGCGATTTGTTGGCTGACTTGAAACATTTCGACAATGGTGATCGAGGCAGCAAGGGATGTGTCTTTGATCAGGCTGATGAAACTATTTGACAGTGGCGGGATGGCCGTTCGTAGTGCTTGAGGAATAATGATTTCGCGCAGTACCAGTCGCCGCGGCAATCCAATTGCATAAGCCGCTTCCCATTGCCCGGAATCAATCGACAACAGCGAGGCGCGGATCGTTTCGGCACAATACGCGCCTGTGTTAAGTGAGAACGTTATAATTCCCGCGGCCACGGGATCTAACTTGATGCCATGCGGGAAAATACCCGGGATGATGAGGCTGGGTAAGCCGAAGAAAACAATGAATAACTGCACTAGCAAAGGCGTTGAGCGAAAGAGCCAAACGTAAAAAACGGCGATTCCTTTTGCGATTCGAATCAAAATGCCTTTACGAACCGATATGCGCGTCAATGCGGTTACAAGCGCGATGATCAGGCCGATCGCAAATGACACGAGTGCAATTGGAATGGTGTATTTAATGCCGGCTGCTATCATTTGCGGAACTGCATCGGTAATAATTTTCCACATAACGTTCCTCCCAAAATAACAATATATGCAGATGTTGATACTCAAGCGAATTCTTTAGTCGGGCAACCCGATATAGCATTTTGACTTCAAACTTCATTGAGGCCGAGGAGGGAACAAAAAATCCGCCCTTGCCTATTAATAGACAAGGACGGATTCTTTCCGCGTTACCACCTTGATTAGTCGAAATGGTCGACTCGCTCTAAGTACGACACATCTTGATGTGTGATACTCTAACTCAGTAACGGGAGTGCCCGTCAGTTGCTTGCGGTCGCCGTTTGCAACTGAATGCTTTAAAAGACCATCTTCACCAGTTCCCGATCATTGTCTTGCACCAAAATGACAACTCGCTGAGGATCTTCGCCTGGGTACTCATCTTTTCGCTTCTAAGATATTGACATCACATTAGGCTAAAAAACAACTGTTGTCAATAGCCGGTGACAAATCGTAAGCTGTACAAGGTTGATATACGATGAGAACTGCTTTGACCAGGGCTTAGGAAAAAATGCGCTTTTCTCATTAAACGATGCACATTGGAGACGGCTACCCACTAGTCAGTTGACGGATGATCATTCAAAAAGGCGAACTTGGCAGACGGTTGATCCAAACTTAAGCATAAAGCCGTGGTACATTTTTAGGTCTAAAGTCCAGTGACTTTGTTTGTAAGATGCGGTATATTAATGTCGGAGTAGTTAAAGGGATACTAATATTTTAGTGTTTAAGCGGAGGGTTAAGATGAAAAAGGCATGGGCGTTCGGCTTAGCTGCCATGCTTGGCTTGGGTGTATCAACGGTAATGGCTGATCAGGCATCGGCTTTTGCTGCATCAGCGCCGCCAACAGCAGCGGACACAACCACACAAAAGATTGATACTGACCAAAAGAATACGGACGATCAAACTTGTGTACAAGATGATATATCATCGGAAGCTAATCAAACGCCGGTGATTACCGTAGCAGAGACCAGCGAATCGGTTATCAATGACAGCTCGGCATCAAATTCCGGCAGTCAACAAGAGGAGCAGGCATCGGAGAGCAGTCAAGTGTCTGAGAATTCCTCAGCCACGAGTAGCAGGGATGCGAACGCAACAACAGAAGCTGGGTCTAAAAAGACAGATGCCAAGAGTGAAGCATCTAGCAGTTCAGTACCTACAATTAAAACTGAGCAGGAGAGCAATAAAGGTTCCAACCAACCGAAGACGAAACATACTGCTGAAGAACAAGCTATGGTGGTAGCAGCGCAGGCAGCGACGCACGACAACATTCATGTGAAGATGGATCAGGGAGTTCAGGCTGTTACCCAGGGAACTGATGACTTCACGATTTCTGATAAACCGCATAACACATTGGAGCGACTGTGGCAGGCGTTAATCGAATCCGTTGCACACCGGCAACAATGCCCAATCAGCTTTGAAAATCGGTTGATCATGACCACGCCGACGACTAATCTTACTTTTATAAAAGCTTCATTGACGCCGGTTAAGAAGTACATTAAGGCAAACTTTTCTGATGATATGCTGAAACGGATGCTTCAAAAAGATTTTTTGAAACCGCTTCAGATAACGTTTAAGGACGTTATCAAGACGCTTAACCAAATAATGTTAGTTCTCGTCATTATGCCAGATAGTTCAGCTTCGCAAGAATAAAGAAGCTTTGAAGGATTATGATAGCGGCATAAAAGGCAGGTACCGAAGACTTAGAAGTGAAGTCTTCGGTACCTGCCTTTTTATGGATTTGGCATTTGTAAACAATATCCGGTCATCAGCTTGAAATTAAGCTGGCTTTTGGGTTGATCAGATATCGTGTACTAGCTTAGTTTTGTTCAGCTTCGAGATGAGTTGCTGCGACTGCTCTGCGAACTTTGACTGCATGTGCGACGAGGCCAAGGACGAGACCCACACCAGCCGGCACGAGCCAGCCGAGACCCATTGCGGAAAATGGTAGAAAATGAAGCTGGAAGCTATGCAATGCCAAGCCTAACGAACTTTGACTGACAACGGCGGGGAAAGCTGCAAACATGTCGAGCACAGCCGGAACGATGGTGAATGCTACAACGATTCGGTAAACTAGTGGATCGTGATGGAACGCTTTGCCAAAGACCGATAGTAAGATGAGAACCATTGAGAAAGGATATAGGAACATCAGCATTGGAACGGACCATGCAATGATTTGTTCAAGTCCGAAGTTGGCGGTTAAGAATGACAGAAAACTTGTCAATCCAAGCCAGACCTGATAGCTGACTTTAGGGAAATGCCGGTGGAAGTCCTGCGCGAATGCCGCGACCAAACCTACCGCGGTGGTCAAACAGGTCAGCGTTAGCAAGGTTGCCAAGACAGCGTGGCCAGCAGTACCAAAGTAGAACGTAACCACCTGATTAAAAGCAGTTCCCCCTTCAGCACTAAGCTTAAAGTGGGCCAGAGACATACTTCCTAAGACGATCAAGGCAACGTAGATTAACGCGATCCAACTCGTAGCCATGACCCCAGCCTTAGCCGTTGCTTTGGAGACATGATCATCGTTTTTCAAGCCTAAACCGCGAACCGCCGTTACGACAGTCACACCAAAGGCTAAGGCAGCAAGCGCGTCCATGGTATTGTAACCCTGCAGGAAGCCGCTCATGAAACTGCCGCCATTTTTGTACGCAGCCGTTACTGTTTGGGCAGCCGGATTCCCCATTGGATGTAAGAAACCGATGAAGAAGACGAAGAATAACAATAGTAAGAAGACGGGATTTAAGACTTTACCAACAGCTGTGGTAATTTTGCGTTCCTTGTATGACAGGAAAAAAGCAGCCCCAAAGAATAAAGCCGAAAAGACAAGCAAGCCGCCTTGTTGCCAGGCTTTTGGTAACATCGGTAAGACGCCGGTGGTGAAGGAAACAGTGGCAGTCCGCGGCGTGCCGAACATTGGCCCGATCGTGGCATGAATGAGCACCATGAACGCTAAGGCAAAGAAGCGGCCAAGTGGACGGCCAATATCATAAACACCTTCAGCATGCGTTGCGGCGATGGCCAAAACGCCAAGTAATGGTAATGCAACGGCGGTGACCAAAAATCCGAGCATTGCCGGGAACCAATTGGCCCCAGCCAGTTGCCCTAAATGTAACGGGAAAATTAAATTGCCGGCGCCAAAGAAAAGGCCAAACAAAAGCGATGCAATGACGACATAATCACGGGTTTTGAGTTTTTTTTCAGATAATTCCATTGAACTGCCTCCAATAAAAATGTTTTAAGTTGCGTAACGTTTAAAGCGGTTGTCATCGGTTTAATATGACTAATGTCAGATTCCAATTGCATCACTTCCTTAATTGAGATACGTGAACGGTTCAAGCATGCTCTCACAACGGAGATAGACGAAAAAAGTCGCCCTTAGCATTTGCTAAGGGCGACTTTGCGCGGTACCACCTTAATTCACCATAGCCAAAAACGGCCTGGTCTTCATCGCATACGGTCAAATGACGATATGCTAGCACTGTAATGGGTGCCCCCATGACACGTTACTGAAGGTTCGGTGTCCTGCTTGAAAGGGATATTCGCTATGTCCTGAATGCTTCCTCACACCAACCGAAGCTCGCTGAATCCATGAACACAACTACTTGTCTTTCGCGTTGCATTTGTATTTGCATTTTAGTCTAGCATGATTTGATTTCATGTCAATCACTAATTGAAAATTAATTTTGAAAGCAAAATTGAAAAAAAGGCAAAAGTTGTGAAATATCAAAGATTTTGAAGCCTTGGGTGGGTAGAAATTTTTTGGTGATCGGAAAGGCGCAAGCAAAAGATTTACAGAGTCCTAACTGCTACTCGGGTTAATTTCTGCCGAAAGTCCAAATGAGTCGTTTTAAAACAGATGAGTAAAACCGACTTTTTGATTAAACGATAACAAGCGTTAGATAATGCCGAGAATAGTATATTTCGCTTATTGAGTCGCAGTGAAGCTTTATTAGGAGCGAGTATTTGTAAAAAATGAGTGATAGATTAAGGGATACAACGCGATTGAGAACCGAGTTAACAAGTAAACGTATTCTTTGATTGCTCAAACATCATCATGTTATATTTAAACCAGTAAGATAGATAGTAAACTACAGGAAGAACAATACGGAGGGAATAAGACAATGAAGAAGGTTAATTATATTGCAGCGGGTATTTCCGCGTTGACACTTGCTGGTATGCTACTCCCTGTTGGACAGGTTTTTGCTGCTGATCAGACTAAAACTTCTGTGGCTGAAATTAACTTAAAAGGGGGAGAGCTGACACTTGATGCAGTTCCCGATCTTAACTTTGGGGAGATCGCCATCGCCGATTTGGCTGCGGGCCAAGTATCACCAGCCTTAGTCGACAATGCTGTTGGTAATGGTCCGGTCAAAAATGGAACAGATGCTATGGATGGAAATAACACGGGTAATCTGAGTGTAACTGACTTGCGAGGGAGCAACGCTGGATGGACACTAACTGCTCAGCTCGGCCAAATGAAAAACACTGCTGGAAAACTTTTGGCAGGGAAATTGAAGCTCGCTAGTACAAACGTTCAGACGGACAACACCAGTGTTAACGCTATTAATCCTGGAGGAACTTTGCCTGAAATCCCTATCGCCGGTTCTGCTGTTACGATTTGGAAAGCTGAAGCAGCGACTGCTACCGATAATGGACAGGGGCAAGGGAAAAATACGGCAGCGATCACTGAGAACAGTGGAACCACGCTTATACTGGACAAAAACCCAACCGCAACAGCCGGTCAGTACCAAGCTGCGATCACCTGGACCTTGTCCGATGCACCTAAGTAATTAAGCAACTATTTCTGGGGCAGCGGTCAGTCGCTGCCCTTTTCATAACCGTGGGGATAAGATTATGAGAAAAAAACTTTTACTAGGTCTGCTGGCCTGCTTGAGCTTCCTGTGGTTTGGCACCCATCAGCAAGTGCATGCAGCTGAAGGCGCAGGTTTTACAATCAGCCCCGCATTACCGCAAAATCAGATCGATCAATCAACGTACTTCAATCTATTGGTAAAGCCGGGTGAAACCCAGCGGCTGCTCATTTATGTTAAAAATACGACGAAGACAGCTAAGAAACTTAAAGTCAGTCCGGTGAGTGCGTTTACGCAAACTAATGGCACGATTGGCTACTACCCCAATGACCACAAGGATGATTCGGCTGAGTACACGTTTTCACAATTAGCCGGTGAACCCAAAACCATTGATCTGGCTGGGGATGCTCAGGTGCCGGTGACGTTTGATGTCAAGATTCCGGCAAAAGGCTTCACGGGTCAGATTCTCGGCAGTTTGTATGTTGAAGATCCAACGGTCCATAAAAGCGGTGGCGGAGGGATGGCGATTAACAACAAGTTCGCCATGCTCATCGGGGTGGTCTTGCAAACTTCAACGACCGAAGTAGCACCCGATCTTAACCTCATGGCGGTTAAACCAGGGTCACAGGATAATCGGGCCGGGGTGTTGGCCACTATTCAAAATACCAAGCCGCGTTTATTTGGCGACATGACGCTAGATGGCAAAGTTTATCGTCAAGGTTCAGATAAGCCTTATCTAAGCCGGACGGAGAAAGGCTGGTCATTTGCCCCGAACTCGCATTTTGATTACGCACTTCCTTCCAAAGAGGCGCTTTCGCCGGGCACGTATACGCTAGATTTAACAGCCAAAGCGGTTGGTAAGACCTGGCACTGGCGCCGCAACTTTACCATTACGCGTCAGCAATCTGAAGCCATTGAGCAGAAACTAGGAAGGGAAACACCACAAAAACCGTGGTTATGGATCATTATTGCAATCGTCCTGGCGCTGGTGATTCTCGTCTTGCTGTGGCTGGTTTGGCGGCAGCGACGCAAAGGGAGGGAGACTGATGAAACAAAAGAAAACTAACTTCTTGATGATGCTACTTTTGCTGGCACTGCTCATGATGGCGGGTACCGCAACTCAGAGCGTGCATGCCGAGGTTTCTGTGGCTCAAGTTGAACTCACCGGAGAAATGCCAGCGCCCAATCCTGAGCAACCTGCAGTTCCCGAGCCCGGAAAGCCGGGTCAACCTGAAGATAAAGGACAGCAGCCACGACACCTAGCAGCCACTACGGAACGTTTACCGCAAACCGGTGATGACGTGCAGGTATGGTATGTCGTGATTGGGGTTGAAATTCTGATCATCGTTTTATTGTCCGCGCTACTCGTACTCGGCCGTTCACGGCAAGGAGGTCAAAAATGAAAAAGAAAATCTTTATCATAACTTGCCTTGCCGTGATGATCAGTATGGTGCTTGGGCCGCTGCAGATGGTGATGTCGGCAACATCAAGATGGCCAAGTCCGGGGTTGGGTACGCAGGAGGCATATCCTATACCGGACACAGGAACGTTCACTAGTTTGAATGGAATCTTTAGCAAAATTGGAAGTGGTCAATCTCAAGTTATTGACGTTAATACTGATACAGTAGGCCTTGAAATAAATCCAGATAAGCCAAATAGTATCGGAGCTATTTGGAGCAATCAGTCATTTGTTAATCTAGATAAAGATTTCACATTGGATATGCAAGTTTATCTTGGTAATAAGAATGATAAGGGAGCTGACGGACTTGCGTTTGTACTGACCAGTGCAAAGCCAGGTACACTGGGTAACGGTAAATCCTCATTAGGCGTTTGGGGGATTTCCGAAAAAAATGATGCTAAACCAGACCAGATTGCTTTGACGGGGATTCCCAAAAGCTTTGCAATTGTGATTGACACAAAGAAAAGCGTTAATCCTTTGACGAGCGGATTGGACAAACATGTCCACTATGCAAATAGTATCGAACAGTATATTGGATCTGGATATCCGAGTCATGCTAGCATGTATAACATTGGAGCTCCTTTTTGGCAAACTGAATTAGTTTTTGACAATGCAATCGGTAAACCGACACGTTACGCTGATGGTTTAAATGGTCGTGTTACAAATGATAAATGGCATAACTTGATCGTATCATGGCAAAAGGCAGATAGTGGGGGAGGAACCCTAACTTATCAGTTAAAAGGAAAGGCCAATGCACGTAGTATTACTTGGACTGAAGCCGAAATTGGTGCAATCTTTGGCACTACCAGTACCGGTACGAGTAACAAAGAACTCTTTCTAGGTTTCACAAGTGCCACGAACACAACGACTGATACGTCAGAGCCGCATCTTGTTGCTATCAAAAGCCTGGCTGATTTCAACGATTTCAAAGGTGCAGTAACGCTTAAGCACGGTGACGAGGTAGTTAAACAAGACACATTACTAAGTATTGGTGATAAGCTCACTTATCATTACTCAATTAATGTTGAAAATCTCAATGGTTTGGAGTGGCCGGTTAGCCAGATCGAGTTACCCAAAGGCAAGTATTTTGATTATTTGAAACCAGATGGGAAGCCTGCTATTGCGGGCGACAAATTGCCTGTATCGATTAAGGTAAATGGACAAACGATCCCGGCTGAAGCGACTGTCCAAGCCGATGGAAACTCAGCGGTAATGACTAGTCTAGGGAGCCTTCCCAAGAATACAAATAGCCAGCTTGAATTTAGTGTGCCGGCGGTTGTTAAGAATCATACACTGACTAGTAATCTTCTAGTTGACGATGATGCCACTGGCAGTTTAACTGGCGGGACGCCCACGGCTGAAACCTATAACTTTACCAACACTGCTGATCAGATCGGTAAGACTATCAAGTATGTTCTTGCAGCAAACCCGGGTGCTGTTACTTTGAAGAGTGTTCCAAGCTTTGTTTTTGAAAAAATTTTTCAGGAAGGCAGCGAAGAAGCAACCAACGTAAATCCGACAGTTGCTGATTTTATTCAAGGTATTCCAGGCCAAAAACCGTTCCCGACAACGCTTTCCGAACTTGATTTGTCCAAGTGGCTAAATACGCTTGATTCAAAGACACCTTCTCAAGGAGCAACAGGCAAAATCCTCAGCGTCACTGACACAAGACCGAATAAACCGGGCTGGCATTTGCAAATGAGTTTATCACCATTCACATTAGCAGACGGCAGTTACGTCTTAGGTGACAACGGCAACACAAGCGGAGGCAAAGCGGAAATGGTTATCGCTGAGAACAAAGATAATGAAGCAAAAGTAACTGAAATTGCGCGGGTAAGAGATAATGGCAACGCTGTCACGGTGAAAAACATGGCTCCTGGCGGTAGCAACTGGTCACTCGGAACAGAGGAAATGCAAACGCAAGCGTTCATGTCGATTCAAAAAACGCCATCCGTTCGTACCGGACAATATCGGTCAACGGTAACTTGGACATTATCAGATGCCCCCATGCCTTAACAACTTAAAATGGCATTGAAATGAATTGCAAATGAGGATATGATGTGCATATCCAATGTTGCTGAAGGTTGTCATTTAAGTTGAGGGGTTTGGTTATGAAAAAAAGTTCACCGAAATTTTCACTACTAGTCGTTTCCATTGTCTTAGCAACACTTGCTGTCGTTTCTCAAGCACCCATCCACGTTTTAATTGCGAGTGTTAGTCACTTTGGTTAAGACGCCTTATTCTGGATCAAACACTGAAGCCGCGAAGAAACGCAATGCGCTATATTTTAATTAAAGACCGTGTGATTAAGAGTTCAACCTCTTAGTTGCACGGTCCTTTTTGATTACGGGAAATATAAGATTGATTCAATGTCACGGCAGCGGCAGTATTTTGAAAATGTCAGTTTTGCGTGAATGGGGGAAAATCAAAATACGGCACTTTTAGTTGGTATAAATATAATTGTGCAAAAATGAAGGGAAGAATATAATCGCTGAAAATTATTAAATAAATGCTTTTAATCAAACGATATCAATTTTTAGGAATCTAATCTTTGATAAATGATATTTTAAAACTTTGAAATAATTAATAATATTGTTATTGACTCTATAAGGAAGAAAAAACTAAATTATTTAATTTTTACATCAAGAACATAAAACCAGACGAACGCAAGTATCATAATGCTGTCTAGTCAAGGAAGAAAATGACATAAATAACGTTTAAATACTAAACTATAACAATAACAATTGTAATGCTTGAAGAAAACGCTTGCATTACGATTGTTTTGAGAATACTATAATAGACATAGAGAGGAAAAACAAATCAAACAAGAATATGGAGGATAATATAATGAAAAGAGTTAACTACATGGCGATGGGTCTTACTGCATTATCGTTGGCTGGTATGATCTTACCAGTCACCAATGTATTGGCTGCAGGCGAGGCTGACACGCCATCGAAGAAGACTTCCGTTGGTGAAGTTCGGGTCGGGGTGGATCCGACTAACCCAGATCCGAAAAACCCAGATAATCCAGATGGTTCGAAGGATATTTTATCACTGGTAAAAGTTCCGGATCTGAAGTTTAAGAGTGTCAGTGTTGAAGCTTTAGCTACTGGCGATCAAACTTTACCGTTACTGAATAATACGGTCACTGACAAACCGGTGAAGAATGAACCTGCTGGGAATGCGGCAGATGGTAATAATCAGGGAATCTTGAACATTACAGACTATCGCGGAACTGGTGCAGGTTGGCGATTGGAAGCTCAGGCAGGCGAACTTAAGAATGAAACGGGTCAAACCCTGGGCGGCAGCATTGTATTGGCGGGTGATATCAAAGCGGACGAAACCGATAATAATCCGGCAGCGCTCGCAACAAATCCTGAATTAGTTCTGGCAGGTAGCTCGGTTCCAATCTGGCAAGCGGCTAAAGATCAAGGACAAGGCAGAAACACCTCATTGTTCACCTCCCCGCAGAACCTACTGAAACTGACCAAAAATGTTAAGGCCTATGCAGGTAAGTATCAAACTGCGATTACCTGGACCCTGACAAATGCGCCGGGTAACTGATTATCAAACGTCAGAAGAGGGACAGTGATCTTCGACTGGCCCTCTTTTGCCAAGTTTAACGCTGAATAATTGGTTTTTTAGCCAAGGTTTGCTTGAAAAAGGAGGTGCTAACCGATGGGATTTAGTACGTGGCGTTTTTGGATCAAGCTTGTTGTTTTAATGGGCTTCATTGGCTTGAGTAGTGTTGCCGTGTATGAGGTACAAGCAGCAACTTCCATCGGCGAGGTGATCGTGATAGATGATCGACCACAACCCGCTAATCCCATTAACGCGCCTGGCAGCGACATTTTAACACCAAAGCCACTTAAAAATGATTTATCGCGATCCCATAAACCGATGCCGCGTCGCCTACCGCAAACTGGTGAAAACCGTCAGCAGGGTATGTTACCGGTGATTGGCATGATGCTGTTACTCATCAACATCATGGGCCTGAGCTTCTGGCGCGGGCGAAAAGACAAGGGGGATGAAAATGAAAAAGCAAATCCTTAGTCTTACCACCTTGTTAATAGCAGCTGGAATCTCAACAGCCTATCCGGTAGCTGCGGCAGATGACTTAGGGCCAAAATCATCCGTGGCTCAATTGACAGTTGATCCAGGCAATATCGTTTTACAGCAAGTTCCTGACTTAAATTTTGGCGGAATTTCCGTTTATGAAATTGTTAGCGGACAGTTCACAAAGCATGCGTTACGCAGCAATAAGGTTAATCAGGGGCCGGTTAAAAATAGTACGAATGCTAATGACGGTAACGCGTCTGGGTTGTTGCAGGTGGGTGATTATCGTGGCACCAGCGCAGGATGGACGTTAACAGCAAAGATGGACGCGCTAACGGATGGTAAGGGACATTTTTTGGAAGGTTATATTGATCTGGTGGGGACGAATCCGACGACGAGTAATCCTGATTTGAATGCCGTTCACCCAGCAGGGGCCCAAGCGCCGCGGTTGAAGTTTGCCAAAGATCAACAAACGCCTGAGACGGTGGTTTGGCAGGCAGATGCTGCAAGCGCGACTAGTACCGGGCAAGGGCAGGGTAATAATCAGGTGACTATTGGCGCTGGTACGGAGTTGACGTTGGTTTCAAGCCCGATCAATGTTACCACTCAAGTAGGCAGGTATCAGGCGGCAATTACTTGGACACTTGCCAATGCGCCGCAACCTTAAACCACATCAATGCGTTTACCGGTGCAGAAGTCTGCGTGTAAGAACCTTGGTCGCAATGGTCAAAGTGCGACCATCACGCCCAAGGCCACTTACACTCCGGCTTCTAACCGCGCTGGTTCACGCTCATCATAACGCGTTCACCGGTGCAGAAGTCTGCATGTAAGGACCTTAGACGCGATGGCCAAGAGCTTGCCATCACGTTTAAGGCCACTTACACTCCGACTTCTAACCGCACCGGTTCACGCTCACTTTAGAAAGGAGTGACGATCATGAAGAAGTGCGGCTACCTGGTTACTTGGTTGGGCTTGCTGGTTAGTTTTTTGATGGTGGCCCCTTCCGTGTCGGCACACGCCGCGGCTGGGTGGCCGTCATCGTCAGGGTACCCCGCACCGCCATCATTTTCTGATGTTACCGGGCTCTTTGAACCAACTCAAAAAGATTCAAGTTTGATTATCGATTCTGCGACGGGCAGTGCGGTCGGAATGGAAATTAATAAAGATGCTCCTAACCAATCCGGTGCCATCTGGAGTACGGCGCCTATGTTTGACTTGGACAAAGATGCGTCATACACCATGTATTATTATCTGGGTAATAAAACCACAATTGGTGAAGGGATGGCGTTTGTGCTGGCAGCTAGACCAGCTGCACCAAAACAAATTGACCCATCATCGCTTGGTATCTGGGGTGTCGATCATTTACCTGCAGGCAGCACCTCCCAGCAAATAGCTAATACAGCATTACCAAATAGTTTTGCCTTATATGTTGATACTCGGCGTAATGGTGGTGATGCTGCAGGTGGTTATGATCAATATAGTGCTTATACCGATTACTATTTTGGCGCGGGCTATCCAGGACAAGCCAATATGTATCGAATTTCTAATCCTTATTGGATGTCGTGGCTATATTTTAAAGGCGATCCTCCTTTTAATGGCGTCCAAACCGGAATTGGCCGACAGAATACCCTTGCATCAACGGCGGCAAACGGCAAATGGCATCAAGTGAAAATAGACTGGAAGAAGGATAACCGGGGAGGCGGCACGCTAACTTATACTGTCACGGTTCAGAAAAGCAATGGCAAACCCTATGTCTTTTCGGAGAAAGTCACTTGGACAAGTGCTGATATTCAAAAATACTTTGCCCAAAATGCAGACGATCCGGTTCCGCGGCAACTTTATTTAGGTTTCACCGGTACCACCAGTAATTACTATGAACCACATGTGGTTGCTATCGGTGCTTTACCGGAAGTGGCGAAGGTTAAGGGAACGGTTGCGTTAATGCGAGGCGCGGAAACAGTTGATGCCAACACGCATTTGAAGGTAGAAGATGCCATTCATTATGATTATGTGGTGGACGTCCAAGCAACTATGCAAGCAGCATGGCCTACCAATGGCACCATCACCATGGATGTACCCAAAGGACAGTATTTTGATTATCTCAAAGCAGATGGAACGCCGGCGCAACCAGGCGACCAGCTGCCGATAACGCTTACGATTGGCAGTCGCACGGTTACCGTTCAAGGAAAAGTGCAGAGCGACGGCAATCGGATTGTCGTTACGCAAATGCCGTCAGTTGCGGCCGGAACCGCAGCCAAATTGCAATTTTCGCTACCGGCGCGGGTAAAGCATCACGGCTTGCTGAAATCGACGCTGTTTCATGATAAACCAATCGGAACGGTCAGTGGCGACGGGCAAACTTATGATTTAAAAACGCCTGCCGGTAAAGATGTGTTGGAGTATATCCTTGATCCGGAAACCGGTGATTTAACCCTGGAAAAAGTGCCGAGTTTTATTTTTGAACTCAAAGATGGCGCGGGTGGTTATCGCAATCCGAACGTCATGGACATGGTGAACGGTATTCCTAATCCCGATACGGCATCCCCGAATCAGTTAGAAACAGGCCAGTGGTTGACCAATCAGCATGGACTGGAGCCAGCCAACTCGACAGGGAAAGTGTTAAGCATCAAGGATACCCGACCGACCAAGCAAGGCTGGCATTTGATGATGCAACTGACGCCGTTTACACTTGTCGGGCAGCCGTATGTTTTAGGTGATCATGGTAGTCAGCAAGGTGGCAAAGCAACGCTGGTCTTGGCGGATCGAACCGCCACCGGAACGGACAAAGTGGCTACAATCAGAGATAACAACAATGCAACCCTGGTGAAGAATATGGCAGCAGGCGGTACTGATTGGACATTAGGCGCACAGACCGGCAATATTGCGGCTTATCTAGGCATTGAGCAAACTGCTACTGCTAAAGCCGGACAATATCAAGCCACCGCAACCTGGTTATTAAGCAACGCTCCTCAGTGAGTCGAGTAAGCATCGCTGATTAGAAAAAAGGATCCTGATCTGCAGTGATAATCACTGCAGATCAGGATCCTTTTATATCCAAGGTCAAGGTGCTTTTTTGGACGCGGTTAAAGACTTTTCTTTCGCGAAAGCTGCCGGATTAAGCGGCGCTGCACATGTTGCAGCTTATTAAACGGCAGGGCTTGCAACAAGGTGTTTAACACGATAAGAAAACCACCCAGCCACTCTGCCGGACCAAACGCAATGTGCAAGCGGGTGACTGCTAGTGTGGTGGCTGTCAATGGCTCAAACGCGCTGAGCATGCCCGTTGCGACTGGTGAAATGTAATGCAAGCTGCCTAAAACGAGCAGGTAAGCGAACATGGTGCCGAAAATTACGACAAAGGCAATGGCACCAAGATTAGGCAATGTCAGCACAGGATTGCGGCGTAGTACATATTGGGGCAAAAAGGGCAAACTCCCGAGCAGCATGGACCAGCCGGTGACTGCCCGCGCGTCATATTTGGCAAGCAAGGTGCGAGGTAACAACGTGTACAAAGCCTGACTCACGCCGGCCATAATTCCCCAGAAGACCGCAGCCGGTGCCAGACTCAGACTGGTGAGCCGTCCGCGCGTTACCAACAAGTAAGTGCCGATCAGCGCGAGAGTAATACTCACGAAATCAATGCGCCGCGGCATTTGGCGGGTAGCAAATGCGACGTATAGCAAGATAAAAACTGGCCCCAGGAATTGCAGGATCGTGGCTGTGGCTGCATTGCCGGCACTAATGGCGAGAAAATAAGTCAGTTGGGAAGGCACCATACCCAGAAAGGCGAAGAGAATTAGCAACATGGCATCATGCCGATTTTTCCAAATAGTGCCCAGTTGCCGTAAGTCTTTGAGCGAACTCCAGATAACCAGCAATAATCCGGCAAAAAATAACCGGATGCCGACTAGCCATAACGGTCGCACCCCGGCGTTGGTAAATAACATTTGGGTGAATATACCGCTAGCACCCCAAAAGATGGCGCCAACAACAGCAAAAATGACGCCTTTTAGTTTCTGATCATTTTGGTTCACAAGGTGGGTTTCAGTGCGCGACATGGCGGGTTTCCTTTCCAAAATAAACTATCCAGACCATTCTACGCAAAAAGCTGCTACTTGGCTAGTTCGTGCCTTGTTGATCAAACTTTCGAACAAGCCAACCGTTAAATCAGGCCATTAAAAAACCTCGCAAACACGTCAAGCGCATTTGCGAGGCAGGTTTGTTAGTCATTTTCAGTATTAATTCTGAGCTCATAGCGTAAGTTGGTCCGATAGAAATGTCCGAGGAGTGCCCCGATAGAAGCGCCTAAAATAATGAGGCATAGCGGGAAGAGCCAGCTGGCCAGAAAGCCGCCGATGAAAATGACGGCCATTGCCGCAATCAGGCCAATGGCGATGCTGACACACCCAACCGCACCACCGCTAAAGTTGGCATTGGCAGAATAGACACTGGCAAATGGAAATTGGCCGCCAACCAGTGGCCAGCCCATCATGAGCGTGAAGCCATAAGTCAACACGATCACACTAATGCCGGCCAACAAGGATAACCAACCACCCATGATGGTTGTGACCAAGGTGATTAGCAACAGTGGCGGCAGGAAGAGTCGGGCGAACATGGCTTTAACCACGCCGCGTAGTAATAAGCCGTGGGTTGTGAACGGAACGTATTGGAAAACCGCCATCGCTTTTGGCTGACTTGAGAAGCGTAAGTTAACCAGCGCAGGAGCCAATGCCACGATCACGCCCATACCGGCATATGCAATATAGTGCTGGGCAGTTGCAAACGGCATATCGCGAATCTCGGTACTGATAAAAATCAACGGCAGAATAATGCCATACGCCAGCTGCGGGTAAACGCGTAACTTGTAATCACGTTCGCTACCAAGCACCCGCCAGCCTAGTGTGAAATAAGTTCGCTCATCCCCGGGCCGGGTCATTAAAGTACTAATGCCGCGGAACCACCAACCAAGTTTCCGGGTACGTGCATCGCCTTGATTCAATTTTTCCAGATAGGACTCGAACGCGCCAGAATAATGTAAGAAGACGAGTGTGAGAACGCCGGGAACGACGATACTTAAAATGGTTAATACGATACTTAATAAATTCACTTGACCCGCAAAAAGCATCGGCAGTCCGGCAAACCATGCTGGCACTGCTAGCAAGTATACCCAACTGAATTCAGGAGCGAGTGACAGGTTGACTGACGACATTCCCCGCGGTAATAAATTAGGTAACTGTCCGCCAACGTAAATCCCGATCATCAATAGAATCTGGACTAAGTTGAGCATGTTGCGTAACCGTTCGCCATCGAAATAGCGTAATACCAGTAAATAAACAAATAAGGCGATCACTAAACTGAGGATACCGCTTAGTATCAGTCCCAACAGCCCACCCACGGCTACCAGTGGTCCAAAGTGAAGACCGGTGATGACAATTCCCGGAATCCCCATTGCTAATAATGTGATGCCAAGATAGAAGCAAACATTAAGGATGCGCGCAAAACTCAAAGTGCGATCATTGACCCCGCGTGAAGCAAAAACGGTTCGATCACGCGGATCAAGAATTAAACTCGAATAAGTGGTTAGGATGTTCAGAAAACTTGTTAGCAGTTGAACGGAGAAAAAGATTGTGAACAGTGTCAAAGCCGAGGCCGGTAGAAACATCATCAGGCCAATAATGACCCCGAAAAGCAGATTCCAGAGAAAACCGGTTCTCAGGCTGGCATCTTTACCGCGCTTACGCTGACTGAAAAGACTGCCCATGCCACTTGGCTCGCGGGCGGCCAGTAAATTTTTGGTGGCCAAAATGAGCCGCAACTGATCAAATTGGATACCGCGTTTTTCCAGCGCCGGGGCAAAGCGATTTAGCCAAGCAAACACTTTGGGTAATGGCATGGCGGCTGTGTTGACCGGTTCGGCTTGCGCTTTATTCAGCCGTTTCATTAGAATCACCGCCTGTCACAATATCCACGAATGTCTGGGCTTTTTGACCATGCTCGGCAAATCCGGTCAGATCGTTAAACAGCTGTTGCAGGTTGGTATCTGCTTCTTTAGCAAGGGTCTTAAACGGTCCATCTGCAACCACCATCCCGTCATTAAGCAAGATGATGCGATCGGACAATTTTTGGACAACATCGAGAATATGGCTCGAATAAAAAATTGTCTTGCCGCGGTCGCGCAGGTTTTGTAAAACTTCTTCGATGACGAGCACCGTATTGGCATCCAGACCATTAAGCGGTTCATCCCAAAAGAGTATATCCGGATCATGCAATAGACTGGCAATGATCAGCACCAATTGACGCATCCCTTTAGAATAAGAGGAAATTCGCCGATCGAATGCATCTTTCAAGTTAACCAGTTCTGCTAAGGCGAATGCTTTTTGCTCGGCATCGGCGGCACTGAGACCATACAGTTGCCCGATCAGGCTGAGATATTCACGGGCAGTGAGCGCATCGAAAACATCGGCACTTTCCGGTACATAGCCAATGCGGCGTTTGTAGGCTGTCGCATTAGGTTTGAGTGGTTGACCGAACAATTCGATCGTACCGGCATCGGGCTGGAGCAAGCCGAGCATCATTTTAACGGTGGTACTTTTACCGGCACCATTAGGACCAATGTAACCGACAATGTTGCCGGGGGTAATCGAGAAGCTGAGATCCTTGAGAACCTGTTTAGCGCCAAAACTTTTCACGATATGATTCAATGAAACAATGGGTTCTGCCATCATAATGGCCTCCTTTAGTCGGGCGTTGTTATGTATGTATGTCATCGGCGTTAGTCAATGATGTGATCGAAAATGGTACGGCAATGCTTGCGCTGATTATGACAGAAAAAATTATGCGTGTATAGGCAAACGACTTATTTATAACGTATTTTTCGGGTATAAAAAGAACACTGCTGAGATTTAGCAGTGTTAGATAAATGCTTAGACTTCTGGACTAGTCCACAATAAAGGCTGATTAAAGAACATAAACGAGCTTAACTATTAAACCGTTTGAATAGTGGACGAAGCATAAAGTACAGGATAGGCACGATAATCGCTGTGGCAATGGAATTGATGACCGTTGCGGGAAGACTTAAAAAGGCACCAACAACCGCGGTTTTTAAGATGGTTCCGACCATGAGTGCTTCGACGATACCGGTTAAGTAAGAAGTGACGATTTTGGTTAGCCCGGCAACAATGGCAATGGTGATAATATACTGCGGCTTGTCCTGATGCTTGAAAGCCTTAACCAACGCACTGACAACAATGGCCATGACGATTGCTTCCAAGGCAGTTAGCCATGAGGTGGCAGCATAACCGTTAAGCAAATCAAAGCCACCAAGACCAACCACAGCCGCAAATCCGCCAAGCCGCCCACCAAGAAATAAAATTGCGAGCACCATGAGCGGATTGCCAAAGTGAATAAACGGCCGCCCGACCATCGCAGGGATGGGAATACGCAAAAGGGAGATGCCGATGTAAATAATGGCAGCAAACAAGCCGGTAAAGATAATGTTTTTCAAGGAATGTCGTGAAACTTGCATGGGAAAACCTCCAAAAAAAGTGAGCGCGAGCCGGCGCGGTTAGAAGTCGGAGTGTAAGTGGCCTCAGGCGTGATGGCCGGGTTTTGGCCATTGCGCCTGAGGTCCTTACACGCAGACTTCTGCGCCGGGGAGCGCGTTATAGGAAAGTAAGCGCGAGCCGGCTTCTGCGCTGGCGAATGCGTTATGGTGGAATCTAGTTTATAAAAAATAATGCCACAATAGCCGAAATCTCTACGGCAGTTCTTTACTAATAGCCGAAATGACCCCAGTTAAATTCAAGCCATATTTGGGATTGGTATTCGTAGCCAAAGTGGCTTTAATGGCAATTTGCGCGGCAATCATGCCGATCGCTGCAGCTTGACGTAAAGTTTGTCCTTTTAGCAAGGCGCTTGCCAAAGCAGCGGCGAAAAGATCGCCTGTGCCGAAATAATGCCCGGGTTCTTTGGGCTGAGCGAGTGCAAGTGGGCCACCTTGTGCATCCACCCCGATAACGGCCACTTGGTTATGGTACGGCACGCCGGTGATTAAGACGGCACTGTTGAATTGGGTGTAAAGACGTCTGGCCAAAGCGCTCACCGCTTTAGGATCGGTTGGTGCAGTTAAAGGTTCTTCCAGCAGTAGTTGTGCTTCAGTCACATTTGGGGTTAAAACAGTGGCTCGCTGCGCTAATCGCTGCATGGTAGCAACATACTGTGAATCAAAGCCCTTATAACGTTTGCCATCATCGCCCATCACCGGATCGATGAGGATAAGGTGAGATTGGAACTTAGGCAGCCAACGTTCCCATTGATCAGCAGCGCCTTGGCCCAAGTAGCCGAGGTAGATCCCGTCAGGATTTAGTTGCAGTTGTTGCCAATGTTTGAGAATACCGGACATTTCCGAACTAAGATCCAGATAGGTATTCGCGCCGAGTCCGCCGGTGTGGCTGGAAAGCAAGGCAGTGGGTAAGACATACGGCGTTAAACCCAAGCCGGCCACAAGTGGTAAGGCAACGCCCATCGAAACCTGACCGACACCGCAAAGATCCTGACTGATAATGATACTTTTAGTCGACAAATGAATCTCCTTTCTTTTTAACTAGTTGTTAACTTTGAGAATGGCGAAATTATGGCAATTTGTCAAATGAAATTTAATCATTCTTTCTGGTCTCACATCATTATTCGGCTAACTGGGAATGGCAAGGTTTGGTCAAAAATCATTTGGACTGTGCATCGATCCTGAGTCATTTTGAAATGAAGGTTGCTTAAACGTTTTCCCGCTTGTGCACAAAACCCGTTTTCTTTGCGTGGGTTTAACTGACCACGGCAAAGAAAACGGGTTGCAAAGTGTGTGCTCTTGGAAGATTAAGCATTACGAATGGTCTGAGTAGCGGCTGCAATGCGTTTAACGACAGTCGGGTTGTCCATCGTGTAAATGTGAATACCATCAACGCCATGGACCAGTAGATCAATGATTTGATCGATGGCATAGGCGATACCGGCATCCCGCATGGCTTCCTTGTTACCGGAAAAATGCTGCATCATGGCGACGAACTTTGGGGGTAAGTGAACGCCTGCCATTGTTGCCATGCGCTCAATTTGGTGTTCATTAATCACCGGCATAATCCCGGCTTCAATGGGCACATTAATGCCGGCTAATGCCGCACGCTCACGGAATTGATAGAAAACCTGATTATCGAAGAAAAGCTGACTAATCAACTGGCTTGCTCCGGCATCGACTTTTTCCTTGAGATGGCGAATATCGCTCACAACGTCTGGTGACTCGGGATGCTTTTCCGGGTAACAGGCGCCGACAACATCAAAGTCGCCAACTTGGTGAATGTGTTCGATTAAATTGCAGGCATAAGGGAAGTCTTCACTGACGCGTCCGGATTTTGGGATGTCGCCGCGTAAAGCCAAGATGTTGTCAATGCCGGCTTCCTGAAACCCACGCAGCTCAGCATCGACTTGGGCGCGCGTGAGTTGGGCAGCAGGAAGATGGGCAACGGGTTCAAGGTTGAATTCATCCTTGATCAACTTAGCCACTTCCAAGGTTCCCATGTGCGGTTTGTTGCCACTAGCACCAAATGTGACGGAAACAAAGTCCGGATCGGCGGCTTTAACCGCGTCCAAAGTGTTGAGGATGGGGCGCATGGCGATGTTCGTCGCATTTTTACGCGGGGGAAACACTTCAAATGAGATGACTTGATGATCTTTAAAGCACTGGCTGATTTTCATGAGTAAGTTCCTTACGCACTTGTTTAGCAGCGGCAACCATGTTGATGAGGCTGGCCTTGGTTTCAGGGACATCGCGAGTCTTGAGACCGCAATCTGGATTGATCCAAACGTGGTCAGCAGGCAGCCGCTTGAGAATTTCGTGGATAATATGCACAATTTCGTCTTTAGACGGGATTCGTGGAGAGTGGATGTCGTAGACGCCAGGGCCAACATGAGTCTGGAAGTGGGTGGCTTTTAGAATATCCAAAAGGCTAAAGTCGGAGCGGGCCGCTTCAAAGGAGATTACATCGGCATCGAGATCATCGATTGCTTTAATGATGTCGCCAAATTGCGAATAGCACATATGCGTGTGAATCTGGGTTTCCGGTTTCACTTTGCTGGCAACTAGCCGAAATGCCGGAACTGCCCAGTCCAGATATTTCGGATACCAGTCTTTTTTACGCAGCGGCAAGTTTTCGCGTAAGGCCGGTTCGTCAATCTGGATAATCTTAATGCCGTGTTTTTCAAGATCGAGCACTTCATCTTCCAAGGCTAAGGCGATTTGTTCCACACTGGTTTTTTGACTTAAATCTTCACGCGGGAAGGACCAGTTGTAAATGGTGACTGGGCCCGTGAGCATGCCCTTGACGAGATGATCGGTTTGACTTTGGGCAAAGACGGTTTCGGCAACGGTAATCGGTTTGGTGCGGACGACATCGCCCCAGATAATCGGTGGTTTAACGCCCCTGGTGCCATAGCTTTGAACCCAACCATTATCGGTAAAGCGGAACCCGCCAAAGTTTTCGCCAAAATATTCCACCATGTCGTTGCGTTCGAATTCACCGTGCACGAGAACATCCAGGCCAATTTCTTCTTGGAATCTGAGCCATTCGATTTCTTCTTTGTGGTTGAAGGCGGTGTATTCGTCTTCGGTAATTTCGTGGCGGCGGAACTTGGCCCGATTGCGCCGAACTTCAGCTGTTTGGGGGAATGAGCCGATGGTGGTCGTTGGCAGCAGCGGGAGTTTGAATTCTTTTGCTTGGATAGCAAGTCGGGTTTTGCGCTCAGGCGTGCGTTTGTAATCTTCCGGCGTCAAAGCGGCAATTTTGGCATTCAAGGCTTTATTTTCCTGATAACGCGGTTTACTGAAAAGGGCAACGTTGGCTTGATAAGCAGCATGATCCGCGCCGGTGTGGAAAATGGCATCTAACTCATGCAGTTCGTTGAGTTTTTCTTCGGCAAAGGCCAAATATTGCTTTTCTTCAGGTTTCAGATGGGCTTCATTGCGAAGTGTATATGGGACATGCAAGAGTGAGGTCGAGGTGCTTAATACCAGCTTGTCCGTAATGGTTGCCAGTTGTTTGATCGTTGCCAAGGCATCGGCATAATGTGTCCGCCAAATGTTCTTACCATTCACGATTCCTGCAAATAAGGTGGCGTGCGCTGGGAAGCCGTGTTGTTTGAGCAGATCAAGATTGGCATATCCTTCGACAAAATCCAGCCCGAAGCCGTCAAATGGCAACTTTTGAATACGGTCAAACGAATCGGTTAAATCGCCAAAGTAAGTCTGAACCAGGATTTTGGTAGCCTTTTTTTGGGCCAAAATTGGGGTATAAAGCCGTTCGAATAAAGCAAGGTCGGCATCGGTTTGGTCATAAACCAGCGCCGGTTCGTCAAGTTGTACCCAGTCAGCTCCAGCTTGATGCAAGCGATCAATGATGGTCGTGTACGCAGAAATCAGGTCGGCAACAAAGTCATCAGGCACAACATCAATGAAGCGAGACAATTTCAGTAACGTATACGGGCCAATCAAAGTCGGGCGCCTGTTAATGCCTAGCGCTTTAGCTTCTTCAAATTGCGCGAAAAGCTGCCAATCCGTTACTTGGATCTGGGTATCGTGATCGAATTCAGGTACCAAGTAATGATAGTTGGTGTTGAACCACTTTTTCATCGCCAGCGCTTTAACGTCGCCGGCCTCTCCTTGATAGCCACGCGCTTGGGCAAAGTAGGTGTCAAGCGGTGATAAGTTCAGGTCTTGGTAGCGCTTGGGTACAATGTTTAAAAGATTTGCAACGTCCAAAGTGTTATCGAAGAATGAAAAGTCACCGGTTGGAATCTGATCAATCCCAGCAGCTTGAATGGTTTCCCAGTGAGCTTTCCGCAGTGCTTTAGCTTTTTCCTGCAAGTCTTGGGCAGAAATTTGATGCTTGAAATATTTTTGGGTTGCAAATTTTAATTCCCGATGTTCGCCAATGCGTGGGTAGCCGATAATCGTTGTTGTCATAAAAATCCTCCTAGGTAAATGAGCGTGAACCGGTTTTTGCACCGGTGAACGCGTTAAAAGTCAGTGCTGTGGAAACGAATACTGATCAGCTGTGCAAATTAGCCAACCATGTCAGCTTTTATCAAAAACCTTGCCAAAAGATGCGGTCATTTAGGCGTACGGCACATTTGAAAATAAAAAAGCCGTCCTTGGCCCAGACATAGCTTGTCTGGGCCAAGGACGGCTTACCGTGGTACCACCTTGGTTTGAAAGCTGCTCACACAACTTTCCTCAATCAGTCCGACAGTATTCACTGTGAGACCTAACGCAATAATGGGCGTCCCCATGTGTGCTTTGCCATTGCTCGGCACACCTGCATCACCAAGACCATATTCGCTGGCATTTTTAGATGTCCTTTCACCAAAATGGACACTCTCTAAACAAAAAATGAACAGCTACTCATCTTTCCGCATTTCAATGTTGCGACTAGCATACTGACAATTGTGATAGTTGTCAAGTTGTTTATTAGTTATATAGTTATCAATTTGGTTGTCAATTAAGAACTCCCAACAGCGATGTGATTGGTTACCTTGTTCGAAAATTATGATAGAAAGCAAGAGCTGGCGGAGCAGTGGCGGGCTCAGTGGTGAAATTGGTCTTAAGCGGAGTGGGCTTCTCCGCTTTAG